>Ga0335073_10000249_pt1 | contig 68594 bp, 56 predicted proteins | sample Lox_Sample_22_FD_207093 | JGI IMG/M metagenome (GOLD analysis project Ga0335073, IMG submission 207093) | Soil microbial communities from Loxahatchee National Wildlife Refuge, Florida, United States - Lox_Sample_2.2 | ecosystem: Environmental > Terrestrial > Soil > Wetlands | place: USA... | reverse complement strand
CGGCCCGGCCCGGCGGGCCGCGCCCCCACCACTGTCACGCTATGTGATACACGCTTACTGAAAACGACAAATGCATCTTTCTAGGGCAGTCCTTCCTCAAACCTCGATCACAGTTCGCCGCTCGAGACTCCTTCTTCCGCGACCGAATAGGTTTCCGCGGTCCACAGGTCGCCCTTCAGCACGACCAGTCCGGTCCGTTCGCTCGGGAGTTCGAGCGCCTTCAGCAGCGCGCTCTGCAGCTCCGCTTCGTACGGTCCTCCACACCCGCTCGGATAGGATCCCGGTTCGATGTGCCACGCGACATCCACGAGCCTGCTTCCGAACAGGCCGATTTTACTGAATTCTTCGTTGAACTTGAGGGTGCCCGGGGTTCCCGACCCTTCAGAGGTCAACCTGATCTGGATTGGGTGTTCGTCGTTGCCGATGTAGCACGGTTCGGAGCCCAGCTTTTCGAACCACGGCCCGGTGATTTTCACCTTCAACGGCAGCTTGAACGCCGGTCCTTCGCGGACCAAGAGATTGTACGTGCTTATACAACCGTACTCTTCGAAGCATTCGTTGCCGGCCATTTCGATTTTCACGTAGACGGCGGTTTCCTTGTTCTTGACGGCTTCCTTCCAGCTTTCCTGCAACGCCGCGGGCCATCCCACCTCTTCCTGCAACTCCGGTGTGAACAGCTTGATACCGTTCGAGGCCTTTAGCTCCGGCGATTCCAGCGTTTCGTAGCCGTTTATCGCAGGGAACACTTTGATGGTGGTCGTTTCTTCGTTGTCGCCGTATCCTTCGAAGCCGCCCTGTAGCACGATCGACCTGTTCAGCGGAACCTTGAATTTGCCGAATTCGAAGAAGCCGCCTTCCCTGCCGCCAGCCGTGATCCCCATGTAGCAGGTTTCGAATTCGTTGACTTCACGCGAGTAGTCACAGGCTTTGAACTGGCCCCAGGAGTTTATGTTGTAGGGGTCCCCCACCCGCTTTTCTTCCCATTTTTCCAACTTCTTTTTGTTCTTTTCTTTTTCCTTTTCTTTCTTGCATTCTTCGTTACAGCTGCCCAGCGCGGGCGACGCGGCCACAGCCGTCATCGCGACGATCGTGAGCAGCGCCATCAGGCACAGCCCCAGCATCCTCATATGTTTCACTGTTCCACTACTCCCTTTCCTCTAGGCTATCACCCGCCCGCGGCCGAACACCCCGGTTCGAGCGGCGCGACTGCCGGTGGCGATCTGTCTGCAAGCGAACGAGCGGCCGGCCGTGTCCCCGGCACGCGCCATGTCCCGTCCCCCTGCCCTCTCACGGCGCGCCTCGCACACGCTGCGCCAGCACACGCCGAAAGCTCTTCCTGCTGGCCGTCGAACTCGTGCCAGGCCCTGCGCCGTGGTCCTCGTGCGCTGCGCGGCTGCACCCGCCTCGCCGTACCCGCGGGCCGCTCGACGGTGCGCCGCCCGGATGGCCTCAGCAGGCCCGTCTCGATCCCACTGCGACGGAGCCTCAGCCGATCCGGATGAGGCCCCGCCACTGTGGCTGCTGCGCTTCACCGTTGCTAGTTGTGGCTCTTACTGGCTGTTACGGCAGTTCGCCGCTTTCGAGGCCTTCGTTTAGAACCGCATTCATCGATGCGTCGTGCAGATCCCCCGTGAGCCAGGTGATGCCTGTTTTCCACGGGAAGAGTTCGAGCACGTTGCTGAGCGCGGCGTCCACGTAGGATTCATATTCCGGCCCGCCGCAGCCGCTTGGCGCCGATTCCGGTTCGATGTGCCAGGTCGTGTCGACCAGCTTGCTGTTTTTCAGCTCGACCTGAGTGAACGTTGGGCTGAACGTGAGTTCACCCGCTCGGCCAGCAGCTTCGCTCGTGAGAAGCTGTTTGATGGGGTGTTCGTCGGTGCCGATCGTGCAGGGACCGCCACCCAGGCTTTCAAGCCAGGCGCTGTAAACCGTGACTTTCAACGACAGCCTGAACGCGACGCCTTCTTCGAACAGAAGGTTTTCGGTGCTCAGACAACCTGGAACTTCATAGCATTCAGTCCCGGCCATTTCGATTTTGACGGACGCCTTCGTTTCTTTCGCCTTCTTGGCAGCCTTGAAGCTTTCCTTCAGAGCTTCGGGCCATTCCGCTTCTTCCTGAACTTTCGCTGTGATGGTGTTCAGTCCTTTGACGATGGGCTCCGGTTCGGGGTCTTCCAACGTTTGCCCGCCTTCTCTGAGTGCCGGGCTAACTTCGATTTCCTGCCCGGCGCCTTTGAACCCACCTTGGATCACGATCGGGTACTTGAGCTTAACCCGCACATGACCGTATTGGAATTCGCCTCCTTCGGACCCACCGTTGGTGCGCCCATAGAAGCAATCCGTGAGTTCTTCGCTTTCATAGTTTTCATACGGGCAGTATTTATATTGAGCCCAGGTGCCCGTACTATACGGATCCTTCTTCGCGAGGGCAGATCCTGCGAAGACGGCGCCCATGGCGAAAACGGCAACGAGGCAGAACCCCAGCATCCTCATGTGTCTCACTGTTCCACTACTCCTTTTCCTCCGGTGATAACTCGACCGTGCTACCAAGCCGCCCAACTTGCGTGGCGTGATGACCTGGTCGTGATCTGCCTGCAAGCGGATGAGCGGCAGCCCTGCCTTGCGGCGCCCACCGCATCTCATCCTCCCTCTTACGGCGCACGTCGCACAGACTGTGCCTCGGTGCGCCGAGAAGCTCGCGGGCGCGCCGTTCACGCCGCCCCCGCCCTCGTGGTTCTACGTGGCTGAGCTCCAGAGCCGACGGCGCTGTCGATGAGCTCGAGGGCGCGTCCTGCAGACCGGGAGCTCGTCCGCGCCCGTCCACTGCCAGGCTCTGCCACCGGTGCGCTGTTCCGACCGTAGGGGCTGCGCTCGAGCGCAGGTCGCGCGCCGGCCTGACCGAGACGCGGCGTGACGATGAACGCCATCAGCTACGGCCCCATGCATGCTCGTCATCCAGAAACCCCAGAAAGTCATCCAGAAACCCCAGAAAGTCTCTCGCGCAGCGCCTGTGCGTCGCCGTTAGGGCCGCCACTAGTGCGTGAGCGCATCTGCTGGTGTGGCTGGAAATGAGTTCAGCCACGCGGTCGATCTGGATCGGGTCCTCCATGGGCTGACGCCCTCGTTTCCCTCCGTTGTCCCTCCCGCCGATCCCCCCTTGCGCTGCTCACCTCAAGACCCGCCTGCGCCCGATGCTCTGAGCGGCCTCTGTGAACAAGGAGAACATACGACGCTTGCTTTGTCAAGAGCTCGTAAAACATATGGCCTGATCAGCGAGTGACCCCCGTCATAGTCACGGTCCCGCCCGAAATCCCGTATCAGAACTAGGATTCGGACGGCGTCTTACATCTTTCCTACAAAGAAGCCGTGCGCGCCAGCCGGCCACATCTTTCGGACCCCGGCCCTCCGAGCACACCCGACAGCACCCGCCCACGTCCTGCCGCCCACGTCTCGGCTGCCATTCGCCCACACTGCCGTACCCTCTGGATACGCGCAAGCTCGACCCGCCGGCCACGCTGGCGATCGGTGTGCGCGAGCTCGGAACGCTCGTCCTGGCGCGACGACTTGGGCCCCGTGACTCTCGGCCGCATGCTAGTGCAGCAAACCGGCGAGCGCAGTCTGTCACGATCCCGCACGGAGCGGCTTTTTCGTCGGTCCGGGTCATCGTGAAAAGTAGTGAACGTCCGCCGGCGGTTTTCACCTTGCGGAGCGGCTTTGCTATGTGCCGCCGAGCTTTAGCCGAGTTGCCGAGAAGATGCTACAAACCCACGGAAACGGTGATGCTCTGGCGGCTCCAGTGAGTCGGGCTCTTCCTCGTTGGGAGCAAGTCGGCGTACCTTGTGTTTGCTTCGCTTTTGATGGCTGCCGTTTTCTTCGGCAAGGTTTCGCGTGGTGTCCTCCGCCGCTTTGGCGGCGTGGGCGGCAATCTTTACCCACCGCCCGCGGGGCCTCGAGCACGCGCCCCCTCTGACCACCGGTCCTCCCCTACTGGCCGGGGTAGCTGAAAACCGCTTCACAGAGCCAAATAACCTAGATGTAGTACATCGACGTTCCGGCCTCGCGCGACTCGCGCTCGATGACGTCGGCGATCGTGGTCTGCTCGAGGACCTTGCGCGCGGCGGCGGCGGCGTCGGCGAACACACCCTCGGCGTCGCGCCCGAGCGGGCCGTCGAGCAGCTCGACGATCTCCAGCACGGTCACCTCGGCGGGGTCGCGAGCGAAGCGATAGCCGCCCTTGACGCCGCGCTGTGAGCTGACGATGCCGGCGCGGCGCAGCGTCGCGAACAGCTGCTCGAGAAACTGCACCGGGACTTCGCGCTGGCGCGCGAGCTCGCCGATCGGGACCGGATCGGCGCCGGCCCTGTGTCCCAGCTCGGCAAGCGCAAGCACCGCGTAGGGGGACTTGCTCGTTATCGAAAGCATTGCAGCACCCGCGATGCTAGGGATCCGCGGCCGGCCGCGCCGGGATGCGGGAACGCGCCGGCCGAGCCTGCGCGGCTACAGCCAGCCCCGCTCGGTCGCGATCAGCACGGCCTGGGCGCGGTCGACGGCGCCGAGCTTGCCGTAGATGTTGTGCAGGTGCGTGCGCACGGTGCTCGTCGAGAGCGTCAGCTCATGGGCGATCTGCTTGTAGACCTTGCCTTCGGCGAGCCGTTGCAGGACGCCGAGCTCGCGTGCCGACAGCGGGCAGGGGTCGACGTGGCGCTGGCGCTGACCGCCGGCGCTCGGCAGCTCGTACATGACGCGGCGCAGGTCTTCCGGTCCGAGCCCGATCGTGCGCGCGGTCTGCAGCATCTGCTGGGGTGAGACGGCCGAGCCCTGCTCGTAGTGGGCGAGCATGTCGGCCAGGCGCACGAAGGCGACCTCGCCTTCCACATCGAGGTTGTGGTGGCGCTCGATCACGGTGGCGATGCTGCCGGGCAGCCCCCAGCGGCGGATCAGGACGCCGCCGACCAGCGCATGATCGACGCCGAGCTCCCGGCGCTCCTGATGGATGCGTTCCTCGGGAGTCCGGGCGCCGCGATGCACCTGCGACGGGTAGCCCGGGTAGGCGAGCATCAGCACGAGCTTGCCGACGTCGTGCAGCAGGCTGGTCACGGTGAGGCGGTCGCGATGCTCATAGCCGACCTCGGCGGCCAGTCGGTCGGCGGCGTGCTGGGTGGCGAGCGCGTGCAGCCGAAAGCGCTCGGGAGCCGCGTCCCAGACGCTCGAGCGCTCGAAGAAGTCAAAGGTGCGCAGCTGTGCGACGAGCGCCTGCACGGTCTGCTCGCTGAGCAGCTCGACGGCGGCCACGGCCGTGTCGACCCGGCCGCGTTTGCCCTGTACCTGGTTGGCGAAGCGCAGCACCGCGATGATCAGAGCGACGTCGGACTCGACGGCGCTGACGACGTCCGCGGTCGCGACGTTCTCCCGCCCGACGACGGTCAAGAGCCTGTCGCGCGACTCGGCCAGGGCCGGGAACGCCTCGAGCGCTTCGAAGGCGTTGGTCAGGCGTCTGCCGTGACCCTCGACTTGCCGGTTCGGCGAGGCCGCGGCCGCGGTCCCGGCAGGCGTCTGCGCAGCGCTCGCAACGGGCGCGATTGCAGCGCGGGCGCCGGCGGCGCTCGCGGCGGCCGGTCCAGATCCGTTGCGCTCGCGACGCTCCGCGCCTGCGGGCGCGGCCTTCCGTGGCGCGCGCCGCGTCTTCTTCGCTGTCACCTGCATCGTTGGTGGTCCTATCGGCAGCGATCGAGCAATGGTTGAGGGCGCAGCGGCGACCGCGCTCGGATCAGTCGGCCCGATTCGGGCGCCGGCACGGGCGCGCGCCGTGGGCGTGCTGCCCGAGCGCGCTCGCTCTCAGGCGGCCAGCGCACGGTCGATGCGGCTCAGTGTCTGCTCTCGGCCGAGCAGCGCGACGCTCTCGAAGATCCCGGGAGAGATCGTGCCGCCCGCGATCGCGACGCGCAGCGGCTGGTAGACCTCGCGCGGCTTGACCGCGAGGCGCGCCACGAGGGCTTCGAGGGCGCCCGCCACCGCGGGCTCGTCGAACGTGTCGAGCTGGGCGAGCGCGGTCCGCACTTGGGTGAGCAGCTCGCGGCCTTTCTGATCGAGCCAGCGCTCGCGCGCAGCCGGGTCGAGCGTTGGCTCGTGGAACAGGAATCCCGACAGCGGCCAGAAGTCCGCGAGCGTCTGGATTTTCTCGCGGCTGATCGCGACGGCGTCGCGCAGGCGCTCCGCGGGGTCAGGCGAAGCGGGGCCGGAGCCGTCGGTGTGCCGATCGATCGCCTGTGCGGCTGGCGGGTCGGCGGTCTCGAGATACGCGCGCAGGCGGCGTGCGAGCTCGGGCACGTCCAGCTCGCGCAGGTGCACGCCGTTGAGCCAGCGCAGCTTGGCCTCATCGAAGCGCGCGGGGTTGCGGCTGACGCGCTCGAGCGTGAAGCGCTCGACCAGCTCGGGCGTGCTCAACACGGTCTGGTCATCGCCGGAGCCCCAGCCGAGCAGCGCCAGGTAGTTGCGCACGGCCTCGGGCAGGTAGCCGCTGTCGCGCAGCTCCTGCACGGACGCGGCGCCGTGTCGCTTCGAGAGCTTCTTGCCGTCGGGTCCGTGCAGGAGCGGCAGGTGGGCATAGACCGGCAGCGGACCGTCGTCGGTCAGCCCGATCGCGCGCGCGGCTTCGATCACGAGCAGCTGCTTGGGCGTGTTCGACAGGTGGTCCTCGCCGCGCACCACGTGCGTGATCGCCGCGTCGAGGTCGTCGATCGCGACGGCGAAGTTGTAGAGCGGCGAGCCGTCGGCGCGGGCGATCACCGGATCGTCGAGATGGACGTGCTCGAAGCGCGTGTCGCCGCGCACGGCGTCGTGGACGACGGTCGCACCCTCGTCGGGGACGCGCAGGCGCACCGCGCCCTGCGCGGACTTGGGGGCCGCTTCGCCGGGATGGGCCGGACGCTCCGCGCCGCGAAAGCCGCGGTCGGCGCCGTGGCGGAGCTTGAACTGCTTGACCTCCTCGGGGCCGGCGTGGGAGCGATAGGCGTGGCCGCTCGCGAGCAGCGCATCGAGTGCTTCGCGGTGGCGCTCGGCGCGCTCGGACTGGAGGATCGGCCCCTCGTCCCAGTCGAGCTCGAGCCAGCGCAGCGCGTCGAGGATCTGCGCGACGTTCGCGGGTGTCGAGCGCTCGCGATCGGTGTCCTCGATGCGCAGCACGAGCGAGCCCGCGCCGTGGCGCGCCAGCAGCCAGTTGAACAGCGCCGTGCGAGCGCCGCCGATGTGCAGCGCGCCGGTCGGCGATGGAGCGAACCGAACCCTCATAGGATGCGCGCATGCTAGCCGTCGTCCGCAGCAGCGAGCAGGTGCGGGCAAGGTGCTGATCGGGGCTCACGTCTCGCCCGCCGGGGGCCTGCCGAAAGCGATCGAGCGGGGCGTCGAGCGCGGCTGCCGGGCGATTCAGATCTTCAACCAGTCGCCGCGGATGTGGCGCCCGAGCTCCTACAGCGACGAGGACGTGGCTGCCTTCCGGCAGGCGATGGCGTCCAGCCCGATCGACGCGGTCCTGATTCACGCCGTCTACCTGGTCAACTGCGCGAGTGACGACCCCGATATTCGTGCCAAATCGCTGGCCTCGCTGACGCAGTCGCTTCGCGTCGGCGCCGCGATCGGCGCTGCGGGAGTGGTGCTGCACCCGGGCTCGGCCAAGACCGGCGACGTCGCCAGCGCGATCGAGCGGGCCGGCCAGGTGATCGGCGAGGCGCTCGCGGACAGCGAGGGATGCGAGCTGCATCTCGAGAACACGGCCGGCGCCGGCGGGACGCTCGGGCGCTCGTTCGAGGAGCTCGCACAGCTGCTGCAAGCGAGCTCCGGCCAGCGAGCGAGCGACGATGATCGACTGGGGGTGTGCTTGGACTCGTGCCACTTGCTGGCCTCGGGCTATGACATACGCACGCCCGCCGGCATGGACTCGGTGCTGCGCCAGAGCACGCGCGCGCTCGGGCGCGGGCGCGTGCGCTCGCTTCACCTGAACGATTCCCAGGCTGCGCTCGGCTCCAATCGCGACCGCCATGCCAACATCGGCGCGGGTGAGCTGGGCGAGGGCGGCTGCACGGCCTTCATGAGCGCGCGCGGGGTCCAGCGGCTGCCCTGCGTGCTGGAGACCCCCGGCGAGAACCGCGAGGGTCCGAGCCGCGCGGAAGTCGAGCGCGCGATGACCTGGCACGAGCGCGGCCTGGCCGCGCGCAGGCGCGCGACGGCCCGCAAACGCGGCTGACAGCCTCGGCGCCCGCGCAGCCGGGCCCAGTCGGTGGCCGGCGCTCGGCGATGGCTCGCCGCCGTTCAGGCGCTGGCCGCCGGAGCGAGCGACACGGCCGGCTCGGGGCTGGCCTGCTTGAGTGCCCGCTCGAGCTCGGCGCGAACCGTGGGCGTGTTCTGCACTCGATAAGCGTCGCCCAGGCGCATGCGGCGCGCGCCGCCGGCGCCGCCGATCTCGATGAAGACGTCGGCAGGACCGGCGTAGTCCTCGATCGTCTGCTTGAGCTCCTCGAACGCGCCCGCAGAGAGGCTCTCGGCGCAGACGCGCAGATATACGGGCTGCGCCTGCGCTGCGGCGGTTTGCGCGGCCGCGCGCGCCTGCGAGCTGGCCTGCTCGATCTCCTCGGGCGTGGGCGCGAAGGCCTCGACGCCCTGCACGATCAGGCAGGTCTTGCCGGCTTCCTTGTGGTCCACGCGTCCCTTCACGATCACGACCTCGTCGACGCCGAGCGCCGTTTCGTGCTCTGACAGGGCCTTGCCGAACACGAGCATCTCGACCGATCCCTCGAGATCGTCGAGCACCGCGAACATCATGTGATCGCCGCTGCGCGTGGGGATGCGCTTGGCCTCGGTGATGATGCCGCCGACCGTCGCCCAGTCCTTGTCGCGACGGCCCGAGAGCGCTGCGATCGGACAGTCCACGCGCGCGCGCAGCGCGTCGCGCAGCGGCTTCAACGGATGAGCCGACACGAACAGGCCGATCGCCTCCTTCTCCTTGGCCAGCAGCTCGCGCTGCTCGAACTCGTCGGTCGGGATCGGCGGGCGCACCGGGCCGGCGAAACCGCCGGCGCCGGTCGCGGCGGCCCCCGCGCCAGCCGCGGCGCCGGCGTCGTCTGCTTGGAGCTCATCGAAGATCGAGCCCTGCCCGGTCAGCTCGTCCTGCTGCTTCTGCTGGCCGGCCGCCTGCGCTTTCTCGAGCACCTCGAGCATGCCCTTGCGGCTCGCGCCGGTCGACCCGAGCGCGCCACACTTGATCAGCGCCTCGATCGCTTTCTTGTTGACGGAGCGCGAGTCAACGCGCTCGCAGAAGTCCCACAGCGAGGTGAATTCGCCGTCCTGCTCGCGCGCGCGCTTGATCGCCTCGACGGCCTGGTAGCCGACGCCCTTGACCGCATCGAGTCCGAAGCGGATGTTGCCGTGCACGACCGTGAACTCGTGATCGGAGGTGTTGACGTCGGGTGGCAGGATCGCGATCCCCATCTCCTCGCAGCGGGCGACGAAGAACGGCACCTTGTCCTTGGTCGACATCACCGACGAGATCAGCGCCGCCATGTACTCGGCCGGGTAGTTGGCCTTCAGCCACGCGGTGCGGTATGCGATCAGCCCGTAGCAGGCGGCGTGGGACTTGTTGAACGAGTAGTCGGCCGACTTTTCATTGGTCTGCCACAGGAACTCGATCACCGCTGTGCTCGTGCCCGACGCACGACAGCCCTCGACGAACTCGGGCTTGAGCGCGGCCATCGCCGCGCGGTTCTTCTTGCCGATCGCCTTGCGCAGATCGTCGGCCTTTGCCCCGGAGAAGCCCGCCAGCTCCTTGGCGATCTGCATGGCCTGCTCCTGGTAGAGGATCACGCCCTTGGAGGACTCGAGGATCGGGCGCAGGCGCTCGTCGGGATACGAGATCGCCTGCGGGTTGTGCTTGCCTTTCGAGTAAACGGGAATCTGGTCCATCGCGCCGGGCCGGTAGAGCGCGTTCAGCGCGACGAGGTCGTTGAACTCGTCGGGCTGGACTTTCTTGAGCGCTTCGCGCATGCCCTCGGACTCGAACTGGAACACGCCGGTCGAGTCTCCGCGGGCGAGCATCTCGTAGGTGCGCGGATCGTCGAGTGGCAGCGTCGTCATGTCGGGACGGGCGCCGCTCGAGCGCTCGATGATGTCGAGCGCGTCCTCGATCACGTCGAGGTTGCGCAGGCCGAGGAAGTCCATCTTGAGCAGGCCGATCTCCTCGATCGGTTTCATCGAGAACTGGGTGACGGTGCGATATGAGCGCTCGCCTTCGCCGTCGCCGCCGGCGTCGGCGAGCTGCAGCGGCACGATGTCGGTCAGCGGACGATCGGCGATCACCACCGCGGCGGCGTGGATCGAGGAGTTGCGCACGATCCCCTCGAGGCCCTTGGCGACATCGACGATGCGGCGCGCGTCGGGCTCCTCGTCGTAGGCCTTGCGCAGCGGTTCGCCCGCTTTCAGGCAGTCCTCGAACGATGGGGCGCGGCCCATGATCGGGTCGGGAATCAGCTTCGCGAGGCGATCGCCGACGCCGTAGTCGAAGCCGAGCACGCGCGCGGCGTCGCGGGTGGCGGCGCGCGGGAACATCTTGCCGAAGGTGACGATCTGCGCGACCGACTCGCGTCCGTACTTGTCGGTGACGTAGCGCATCACCTGCTCGCGCCCGCGCACCGAGAAGTCGATGTCGATGTCAGGCATCGATACGCGCTCGGGGTTCAGGAAGCGCTCGAACAGCAGGTCGTAGGAGAGCGGATCGACGTCGGTGATCGCCAGGCAGTAGGAGACGATCGAGCCGGCGGCCGAGCCGCGTCCGGGGCCGACCGCGATGCCGTGCTCCTTGGCGTACTTGACGAAGTCCCAGACGATCAGGAAGTAGGCGTTGAAGCCCATGCGGTCGATCACATCGAGCTCCATGTCCACGCGCTGGCGGGCGTGCGCGGGAGCCGGGTCGCCGTAGCGCAGCCGCAAGCCGTCCTCGACGCGGGCGCGCAGGTACTCGCGCTCGCTGCCGCCGTCGGGCGTGGGGAAGCTCGGGATCAGCTGCTTGCCGAGCTCGAGCTCGACCGAGCAGCGCTCGGCGATCTCGAGCGTGTTGGCGATCGCCTCCGGCCATGCGGCGAACGCTCTGGCCATCTCCTCGCTGTCGCGCAGGTAGAACTCGTTCGTGTCGAACGTCAGCTTCGGCGCGGCCAGCGTGCTCTTGGTCTGTACGCACAGCAGCGCGGTGTGGTGCTCGTAGTCCTCGCGTCGCAGGTAATGAACGTCGCCGGTGCCGACCAGGCTGCCGCCCCGTTCGCGGGCGATCCGCACGATCCCCTCGTTGGCCTTCTCCTGGGCCGCGAGCCCGTTCTTCTGGACCTCGAAGTAGACGTTCTCGGCACCGAAGATCCGCTGCAGGTCATCGGCGTGGGCGCTGGCGTCGCGGCCGCGGTCTTCGAGCAGGCGCTGGCAGAAGCGCGAGGCCAGGCAGCCCGTCAGAGCGATCACCCCCTGCGAGTGGCGCTCCAGCTGCGCGAGGTTGACCGTTGGCTTGCCGCGCTGCAGGCCCTCGAGGAACCCCGCGGACGAGAGCTTGACCAGGTTGCGATAGCCGGCGTCGTCGGCTGCGAGCAGCGTCAGATGGTTGCGCTCGGCCCGTGCGCCCGGGCTCGCGGCGGCGCGCTCGTCGTCGATCAGATAGATCTCGCAGCCCACGATCGGCTTGACGTTGTGGGCGGCGCACGCCTTGTGCAGCTCGACTGCCCCGTTCATGACGCCATGGTCGGTGAGCGCGAGCGCCGGCTGGCCGAACTCGGCGGCCCGCGCGGCGAGCGCCTCGATCTTGCAGGCGCCGTCGAGCAGCGAGTACTCGGAGTGCACGTGCAGGTGTGCGCAGGAGGGGGCGCTCACGACTCGATCTTAGGCGCGCCCGGCTAGGCGCGCCGCTCCTCCTGGCGACGTTGACGCCGGTGTTTGCGGGCAGCGCGCCAGCGGCCGATCAGCGACATGCTGTGCTTGTGCGCGGGCGGCCACTTGGCGCGCACGACGGCCCGCGGGCTCGAGTCGCTTGATGGCAGGGCGTGCGTGGCGGGTCGGCCTGGCTGCACCGGCGCAGCGGGCGCGGGCGCGGGCGCGGTGCCGCTGGGCCCGGATGCAGCCGCTTGCTTGTCAGCCACGCCGCCGGTCTCGGCCTCGGACTCGGCGCGCGCGCGCAGGCGCTCGACGGCGACGGCGAGCGCCTCGGCCAGGTCTTCACGGCGGGCCACCTCCGCGGCCGCCGGCTCCGAGCCAAGCGGCGCGCTCGACGCGCTGTGTGGCGCACCAGGCTCCGGCGCCGGTGGCGCCAGACGCGGGCGTGCCGGCGCCGGCGGCGAAGAGGAGGCGGAGCTGGCCGTTGCCTGGCCGGTGGCGTCGCGTTGCGCCAGCGTGCGCAGGCTCGCGGCGAGCGTGCGCAGCTCGCCGAGCGTTTGGGCGATCGCGGCGTGACTGCGGCGCATCTGCTCGAGCGCCTGTTCGCTGCGCTCGCGTGCGCGGCGCTCCTGGTCGAAGGCCCGCTCGAGCGCGATCGAGCGACGCTCCAGCTCGGCCACGCGCTGCTGCAGCTCGTTCAGGGCGCGGCCGTGGCCGTCGATCCCGGCGATCCGCCGGTTGGCGTCCTCGAGCGCCTGCTCGGCCTCGATACGCAGCTGCTGCTCGGCGTACTCCTGTTGCTTGACCCGCCGCAGCTGCAGCTCCCGCTCGGCCAGGCGCTCGGCGCCGCGGCGCGCCGCCTGCTCGGTCTCGAGCAGGCGCTGCTGCAGGCTCGCGAGATGGGTCTCGAGTGTCTTGACGGTGGCCTCGGCCGCCTCGGCGCGGCGCAGCAGACCGCTGTCGCCCGACTCGGCGGCGCGCCGGGCGCGGCGCTCGGCCAGCAGATCGCGCTTGCTGCGCGGCGGCGGCCCGCCTGCGGGCGTCTCGGATTCTTCGGCGACCACAGCGTGAGCGTACGTCTCGCGCCGGACACGACGTCGCCCGCTCAGGGTCGCTCAGACGGCCCCTGATCAGCGCGGCTGGGGTCGTTCGCGCAGTCGCCAGGCCATGCGCGACTGCAGCGAGAACAGCTCGATGAAGCCCGGGGAGGCGGTCTGCGAGAACAGCCCGCCGGAGGCGGCGAAGCTCGCGAGGCTGGCGTCGTATACGGCGTTCTGCGAGGACCGCGTGACCACGCGTACGCTGCCCTTGTAGAGCTTCAGCCCGATGGTCCCGCTGACCTGCTCGTTGGCGCGATCCATGTAGGCGTCGAGATCGTCGCGCAACGGCTCCCACCACAGCCCGGCGTACACGAGGTAGGCCCATTGGCGGTCGAGTCCGGGCTTGAACTGGTTCTGATGGATCGTGCCGGTCAGCTTCTCGAGCTCCTGGTGAGCGGTCAGCAGGATCGCGGCGGCCGGCGCCTCGTAGATGTCGCGCACCTTCAGCCCGACGATGCGGTCCTCGAGATGATCGACGATGCCGACACCGTGCTTGGCTCCCAGCTCGCCGGCGCGTTCGAGCAGCTCGACCAGCTCCAGGCGCTCGCCGTTCAGGGCGACGGGCACGCCGCGCTCGAGCTCGACCTCGACGGTCTCGGCCTCGTCGGGCGCGAGCTCCGGCCGCGTGACGAGCGCAAACACGTCGTCCTCGGGGGCGTGGTCGAGATCCTCGATCCAACGGCCCTCGGAGGAGCGCCCCCAGAGGTTGTCGTCGATCGAGTAGGGCGCCTGCCCCTCGATCGCGGTGCCGGGGTTGGACTTGACCGGGATCCCGTGCTCGCGCGCGTACGCGAGCTCCTCCTCGCGGCCCATCTGCCAGGAGCGCACCGGCGCGATCGTGCGCAGCTCGGGTGCGAGCGTCGCGACGGTGGCCTCGATGCGGACCTGGTCGTTGCCCTTGCCCGTGCAGCCGTGGGCGATCGTGTCACAGCCGCTGCGGCGAGCCTGTTCGACGGCGAGCTTGGCGATCAGCGGCCGGCCCAGCGCGGTGAACAGCGGATAGCCGCCGCCATACAGCGCGTTGGCCTTGATCGCGGGGACGATGTAGTCATGCGCGAACTGCTCGCGCGCGTCGATCACGTGGCACTCGAGCGCGCCCAGGCGCAGGGCCTTCTCGCGAATCACCGCGTAGTCCTCGCCGGGCTGGCCGAGGTTGACCGTCAGGCAGACCACCTCGGCGTGATAGCGGTCCTGGATCCACTTCAGCATCACGCTCGTGTCGAGGCCGCCGGAGTACAGCAGCAGCACGCGTGCGACCTGCTCGGGGTCGGCCTCGTAGGAGGCGGTCCGCGGCGGAAAGCCGCGCTCGTCGGTTGGCGGGCTCATGGCGCCGCGCAGGCTACTGAAGCGGCCGCGGTCACGTCAGCGTTCGTCGTCATAGGGTGCTTCTCCCGCGACCTTCGCACGCCGGCGCTCCATCAGCGGATACACCGACTGGCCGCGAAAGCCGAGCTTGGCGTAGAGGCCGTCTGCTCCGTCGGTGTGCAGCAGCCAGGTGAGCTTGGCGTGGGGACCGTTGTCGACCAGCTCGCGCACGAGCTCCAGCCCGAGGCCGCGCCCGCGGTGGGGCTCGAGCACATATACGTCGGCGAGGTAGGCGACGATCGCTTCGTCTGAGGCGACGCGGGCAAAGCCGACCTGGGCGCCCTCGCGGTAGAGGCCGACCACCCGGGCGGAGCCGCGGATCGCCCGCTGCACCAGCTCGCGCGGACGACCGCGGCCCCAATAGGACTCTTCGCTGATGAACGCGTGCACGGCGTCGACGTCGACCCGCTCGGGGTCATCGTCGAGCTCGAAGCCGTCGGGCAGCATGCGTCGGGTCATGTCAATCCCCGATCGCGGCCGCGAGCCGCGCCAGTCCCAGGTCGATCTCGGCCTCGCCGACGATCAGCGGCGGCAGCAGCCGCACGGTCGTGGGACCGGTGGCGTTGAGGATCAGTCGCTGCTCGGTGAGCGCGCGCCGCACGACATCTGGTGCGGAGAGATCGAGCTCGCACGCGAGCATCAGCCCGCGCCCGCGCACCGCGCGCACGTGGGCGAGGCGTTCGAGCCCGGCCCGCAGACGCCCGCCGAGCTCGCGCACGCGGGCGAGCAGGGCGCTCTCGCGTGTGACGGCCAGCGCCGCCAACGCCGCCGCCGCGACGACCGGCCCGCCGGCGAAGGTCGAGCCGTGATCCCCGGGCTGGAGCACGTCCGCCAGGCGTGAGCCGGTCACGAGCGCGCCGATCGGCAGCCCGCCCCCGAGCGCCTTCGCGGTTGTGAGCGCGTCGGGCACGACGCCGGTCTGCTCGTACGCCCACAGCGTTCCGGTGCGGCCCATGCCGCACTGGACCTCGTCGAAGATAAGGGCGGCGCCGTGCTCGTCGCAGGCGGCGCGCGCGACGCGCAGCGTCTCGTCGGAGAGCACGTGCACCCCGCTCTCGCCCTGGATCGGCTCGAGCATCACCGCCGCGGTGTTCGGGTCGACCGCGGCGACGATCGCCTCGGGGCTCGGCGCGACCGCGCGAAAGCCCGGCACGAGCGGGGCGAAGGGCGCCTGCTTGGACTCCTGCGGCGTGGCCGACAGCGCGCCGTAGGTGCGGCCGTGGAAGGCTCCATGCACGACCACGACCTCGCCCGCCGGACGGGCCTTGCGGGCGAGCTTGAGCGCCGCCTCGCTGGCCTCGGCGCCGGAGTTGCAGAAGAACACCTTGCCGCCGAGGCTCGACTCGGTGAGCTGCTCCGCCAGACGCATCGCGGGCTCGGTGTAGAACAGGTTGGAGACGTGCATCAGCCGCCCCGCCTGCTCGCGAATGGCGGCCACCACGGCGGGATGGCAGTGGCCGATGTTCGTCACCGAGATGCCGCACAGGAAGTCGAGGTACTCGCGGCCGGCGTCATCGAACAGCAGGGCACCTTCGCCGCGCACGAACTCGACCGGCTGGCGGGCGTAGGAGGGGATCACGTGGGCGCGCTCGAGCGCCTGCAGCGCGGCCAGGCCGGCGACGTCGGTCGAGCTGCTCACGAGCCGGCCTCGATCTTCGTGCCGACGCCGGCGTCTGTGAACAGCTCGAGCAGCAGCGAATGGGCCACCCGCCCGTCGAGGATGTGCGCAGCGCTGACGCCGGCCGCGATCGCGTCCACGCAGGCCTGCAGCTTCGGACGCATCCCCCCCTCCAGTCGCTCGAGCGCGCCGCACACCTGCTCGGTGCTGGCCTGTGCGATCAGGCTGTCGGGGTCGGCGGGATCGCGCAGCCATCCCGGGACGTCGGTCAGGAAGATCACCTTGTAGGCGCCGAGCGCGCCGGCGACCGCTCCCGCGGCCTCGTCGGCGTTGACGTTGTAGGAGCGCCCGTCGCGGTCGGCCCCGACCGAGGCGATCACCGGGATGTAGTCGCTGGCGACGTGGTTCAGGACGTTGACGTCGACGCGTTCGATGCGCCCCACGAAGCCGATGTCCTCGCCGCCGGGGGCCGCGCGGCGAGCGACGCGAAACAGCGAGCCGTCGTCTCCGCAGAGGCCGACCGCGGGCTGGCCGTGGCGGTTGATGCGCAGCACGATCTCCTTGTTGATCTTGCCGACGAGCACCATCTTGGCCACCTCGACGGTGTCCGCGTCGGACACGCGCAGGCCTTCGACGAACTCGACGGGCAGCCCCAGGCGGTTCATATAGGCGGTTATGTCCGGCCCGCCGCCGTGGACGACGATCGGGTTCAGCCCGACGTACTTGAGCAGCACGACATCGCGCGCGAACTCCTCGCGCAGCTGCTCGTCCTCCATCGCCGCGCCGCCGTACTTGATCACGACCGTGCGGCGATGGAACTCGCGGATGTACGGCAGCGCCTCGAGCAGCGTGCCTACGTCTCTCATGTCGTGTACTCCGCGTTGATGCGCACGTACTCATGCCCGAGGTCCGAGAAGAACAGCTCGGTTTCGGCCCCGTCGCCGGGCAGCGTGATCTCGTATTCGAGCTCGTCGCCCTGCACCGCTCTGGCGAGGGCCTCCTGATCGAAGTCCACGGCGGCGCCGGCCGAGCACACCGCGATGCCGTCGATCGCCAGGTCCACGGGCAGCGGCGCGGTTCCCGGCAGCGCCGCGCCGACCGCTTGGATCAGACGGCCCCAGTTGGAGTCTGCGCCGTGCAATGCCGTTTTGACGAGCGGCGAGTTGGCGACGGCGCGCGCGGCCGCCTCGACTCCGTGGGCATCGCCGCCTCGCACGACCGCGCGGGCGATCCGGCCGGCGCCCTCGCCGTCGGCGACCATCATGATCGCGAGCGCGCGCAGCAGCGCGTCGAGCGCCTCGCCGAAGCGCAGCTCGTCCTCGGATTCGGGCGCCACGCGCACCCCCGATGCGCCCGAGCACATCAGCACGACGGTGTCGTTGGTAGAGAGCTGGCCGTCGACCGAGCAGCGCTCGAATGAGCGCTTCACGCAAACACCCAGCAGCAGGTCGGCGGTCGCGGGCTCGAGCGCGGCGTCCGTCTCGATGAAGCAGAGCATCGTCGCGAACCTGGGCGAGATCATGCCCGCGCCCTTGCACTGCGCGCTCAGCCGCACCCGCCCCGACGGCAGCTCGAGCTCGAGGTTGGCGCGCTTCTCGACGGCGTCGGTGGTCTCGATCGCGCGCTGGAAGTCGCGATCGCCCTCACGGCTGAGCTCGGCTGCGGCGGCGTCGATGCCCTGCAGCATGCGCTCGACCGGCAGGTACCAGCTGATCGCGCCGGTCGAGCCGAGCACGACCTGTGCCGGCGCGATCCCCAGCGCGACCGCGGCGGCGGCTTGGGTGAGAGCAGCATCCTCCATGCCCCTGGCTCCGGTCGCGGCATTGGCGCAGCCGGAGTTGGCGAGCGCGGCGCGCAGCGTGTGCGGAGTGCAGCGTTCGCGACTGACCAGCACGGGCGCGGCGGGCGTCCCGGTGACTGTGTAGCGAACGGCGCTGGTGCACTGGTCGGTGTCGCACACGACGATGCCGACGTCGGGGTTGCCGGTGGGCTTGATGCCGCAGGCGACCCCCGCGGCGCGGAAGCCTGCGGGCAGGCCGGCGTCCGCGGCGAGCTCGCGCACGTGCGCGGGCGCCGGCGTGGTCCAGCGCGAGCGAAAGCAAGGGAGCGTCGTGCTCACAGCAGCGACTCGGTCTCGGGCAGGCCGAACATCAGGTTCAGGTTCTGGACGGCCTGCGAGGAGGTGCCCTTCCACAGGTTGTCGATCGCGGAGAGCACGATCAGCTTGCCGGTGTGAGCGTCGGCGGCTGCGAACAGGCGGCAGAAGTTCGTCGCGTACACGTCTCGCGTGCCGGGCGGAACGTCGAGCACTTCGATGAACGGCTCGTGGTCGTAAGCGTCGGCGTACAGCTCGCGCAGCTCGGCCGCGGTGACCGTGCGGGTTGGGGTGACATAGCAGCTGGCAAGCTCGCCCTGGTCGAGCGGCACCAGGTGCGCCTGAAACTGGACGGTCAGCTCGGCGCCAAGCAACGCCAGCTGCTCCTCGATCTCGGGGGTGTGACGATGCGAAGCGACCTTGTACGGAAGGATGTTCTCGCCGGCGAGCGACAGATGCGTGGTGTCATCGAACACGCGCCCGGCCCCCGAGATCCCCTGCTTGGCGTCGATCACCACGTCCGCGATCAGCCCGGCGCGCGCGAGCGGCGCGAGCCCGAGCAGCGCCGCGGTCGGGTAGCAGCCGGGGTTGGCGACGATCCGCGCCTCGGCGATCTGCGCGCGGTGCAGCTCGCTGAGGCCGTAGACGGCCTCGCCGAGGAGATCCGGGCGCGGGTGCTCGCCATACCACTGCTGATAGCCGGCGAGCGAGCGCAGGCGAAAGTCGGCGCTCAGGTCGACCACGCGCACGCCTCGCTCGACCAGCGCGCCGACGGTCGGAGCCGCGGCTGCATGCGGGTAGGCGACGATCGCTGCGTCGAGGGCCCGATCGGGATCGGCGTCGGTCGGCGCATGGCGTTCGAGCTCGAGCTCCTCGATCTCGAGTGGCACGCGATAGCGGGGGTAGAGCTGGTTGAGCGTGCGCCCGACCTCGGAGCGGCCGGTGATGCCGACCAGCTCAAAGCGCGGATGCCGCCACAGCAGGTGGGCGGCCAGCGCGCCGGCGAACCCGGTCGCCCCGGCGACCAGCACGCGCGCAGCGCCGGGCTCGAGCTCCTGTGCGAAGAGCCGCTCAGCCACGCAGCTCACCTCCCAGGCCGGCGAGGGCGGCCACGATGCGCTCGCGGACCGGCGCCACGTCCTCGTCTGTGAGTGTGCGATCGGCCGCTCGAAAGGACAGGGCGAGCGCCAGCGAGCGCCTGCCCTCCCCCACCTGCGGCCCGACGTACACGTCGAAGACGCGCACGTCGCGCAACAGCTCGCCGGCGGCCGCGCGGGCGCTCGCGAGCGCCTGCTGAGCCGAAACCTGATCCGGCAGGATCACCGCGATGTCCTGGCGCAGCGCCGGGTATCCGATCAAGTCCTCGTAGGCGGTGTCGGTGGCGGCGGCGGCGATCAGCCGGTCGAGGTCGAGCTCGAAGCAGCTGCCGCCGGGTAGACCCCAGGCTGCGGCGACCAGGGGATGCAGCTCCCCGATCCAGCCGATCGCCGCGCCGGCGCCTGCGTCGGCCGCATCGAAGCGCCCACCTCGGTCGCTCGCGGCGCCGTTCGCCCGCTCGGCGCCGACATGGATCGTGGCACAGCGACCGGGGTGCAGGAACGGCTCGCGTGCGGGCACAAGCACAGGCGCGTGCACGCGCAGCGCCGAGGCAAGCGCTTCGAGCACGGCCTTGACGGCGTAGAAATCGGCGGCGCGCGCATCTGGACTGTTCCAGCTCGGCTCCTGCAGGCGGCCGCTGAGGAGCACGGCCAGCGCGCGCCGTTCGAACACGCCGGTTTCGCGGTCTGGCGAGCGAGCGAACACGGTCCCAACCTCGAACAGGCGCAGGTCCTCGATCCCGCGGGCTCGGTTGTGCGCGGCCGTGTCGAGCAACGAGCCGAGCAGCGTCGTGCGCAGCAGCGACTGCTCCTCGGACAGCGGGTTCTCGAGCGCGGGCGCGGCCCGGCGCGGATCGTCGCGCCCGAGACGTAGCCGCTCGAACAGCGTCCGCGAGATGAACGTCCAACCGACGGCCTCGTAGAGGCCCCTGCCGACGAGCGCATCGACGGCCCGGCGCTGCAGGCGCTGCTCGCGCGAGAGCACGCCGTAGGCGCCCCGTCGCTTGGGCAGCGTCGCGGGCAGCCGCTCGAGCCCATCGATGCGCGCGACCTCCTCGATCAGGTCGGCCTCGCGCGTGACGTCCTCGCGCCTGACCGGCGGTGGGCTGACGTCCAGCCCGTCGTCGGCCGCAACGGTGGCGAAGTCGAGGGCCTGCAGGATCTGCTGCTGGCGGGCGCGCGCGATCTGCACGCCGAGGATCGCCTGCACGCGGCGCTCGCGCAGCCGGATCGTCGGCGGCTGGGGACCCTCGCCGCCGATGTCGATCGTGCCCGGCAGCACGCTGGCTCCGCACAGCTCGATCATCAGCCTGGTGGCGAGCGCCTGCGCCCAACCGCACTGCTCCGGCGCAAGCCCCTTCTCGAAACGGGAAGAGGCCTCGCTGCGCAGGCCGAGCGCCCAGGAAGCGCGATGGATGCTGGGTCCGTACCAGTTGGCGACCTCGAGCAGCACACGCGTCGTGCCGTCATGGACCTCGGAGCGCGCGCCCCCCATCAGGCCCGCGATCGAGGTCGGACCGTCGGCGTCCTCGATCACGATCATCTCGCCGTCGAGCGTGCGCACCTGCCCGTCGAGCGTGGTCAGCTGCTCGCCTTCGTGGGCGCGGCGCACGGTCAGCCTGGCGCCGGCGACGCGGTCGAGGTCGAACGCGTGCAGCGGCTGGCCGGTGGCGAGCATCACGTAGTTGGTGATGTCGACGACGTTGTTGATCGGGCGCTGTCCGGCTGCGCTGAGACGCGCCTTCAGCCAGGGCGGCGAGGGCGCGATCGTGACGTGCTCGAACACGCGTGCGGTGAAGCGGGGACACAGGTCCGGGCACTGCACGTCGACGCTCGCCGCGGACGCGTCCTCGCCGTTGGTCCTCGCCGGGCCACGCTGGGCGCCCGGATCGCCGCCGAGCGGTCCCGCGCTTCCGGGGTCCTCCTGCCACGGTGGGCGTGCCAGCGGGGCGCCGGTGGCGGCGTGCAGCTCGCGCGCGACACCGTACATGCCGAGACAGTCCGGTCGGTTGGGCGTGATCTCGAGCTCCAGCACGTCGGTGGAGATCGCCAGCACGTCGCTCAGTGGCGTGCCGGGCGAGAGCGCGCCGTCCTCGAGGTTGCCGTCGAGCACGAGGATCCCATCGCCGCCGGGACCGATCGCGAGCTCCTGCTCGGAGCAGATCATGCCTTCGGAGCGCACGCCACGCAGCTTCACGGCGGCGATCTCGCTGCCGTCGGGCATCAGCGCCCCGGGCAGCGCCACCACCACGCTCTGCTCGGCGGCGACGTTCGGTGCGCCGCAGACGATCGTGACGGGACCGTCGTGCTCCGCCTCGCCGACGTCGACGGTGCATACCCTGAGCCGGTCGGCGTCGGGGTGCGGCGCACACTCGAGCACGCGCGCCACGACGAGCCTCTCGGCGTCCGCGACGCCGAAGTGGTGAACCGCCTCGACCTTGGTGCCGGTCATCGTCAGACGCTCCTCGATGCCATGGACGTCCAGGTCCGGGGCGCAGTATTCGCGCAGCCACTCGAGCGGGGCTCTCATCCGAACTGCTCCAGAAACCGTATGTCATTTTCGTAGTAGAGCCGCAGATCCGGGATGCCGTGCTTGAGCATCGCGATCCGCTCGACGCCCATTCCCCAGGCGAATCCCTGCACTTGCTCGGGGTCGTAGCCGGGCGCGTTGCGCTCGTTGGTGGCGACGTACGCGTACACGTTCGGGTCGACCTCGCCCGCGCCCAGGACCTCGAGCCAGCCCTCCCCCTTGCACAGGTAGCAGCGGGTGCCGTCGCCGAGGAAGCCCTTGCCCTCACAGTGAAAGCACGACACGTCCACCTCGACGCTCGGCTCGGTGAAGGGAAAGAAATGCGGCCTCAAACGGACGTCGCGCCGCTCGTCGAAGACGGACCGCGCGAACGCGAGCAGCGTTCCCTTCAGGTCCGCGAGCGTGATGTCCGCGTCGACGGCCAGCCCCTCGAGCTGGTGGAACTGAGGAGTGTGGGTCGCGTCGCTGTCAGGGCGGTAAACGCGCCCGGGGATCACGACGTACAACGGCGGCGGATGGGTCTCCATCGCGCGGATCTGCATCGGCGAGGTGTGCGTGCGCAGGACGATCTTGCCGTCCGAGCTGTCGCGCGCGCCGTCTCGCGTCGCGGCTGCGTTCTCGGTGGGCTCGTGAACGTCGAGGTAGAAGGTGTCGGTGCGAGCGCGCGCCGGGTGCGTGGGGCTGTGGTTGAGCGCGTCGAAGTTGTAGTGGACGGTCTCGACCTCCGGCCCTTCGAGCACGGTGAACCCAAGCCCGAGGAAGATGTCCTGCAGCTCGCGCATCGTCTGCGTGAGCACATGCAGGCGCCCGACCGGCTGCGCCGGGCTTCCCGGAAGCGTGACGTCGATCTGCTCGCCGGCGAGACTGTCCTGCAGCTCGGCCTCGCCCAGTTCGCGCTCGCGCTGCCCGAGCAACGCTTCGAGCGCCTGACGAGCCTCGTTGGCCGCGCGCCCCACGGCGGCTCGTTCGCCGGGCTCGAGCTGCGCGACCCCGCGCAGCAGCTGCGGCAGCTCGGCCTTGCGTCCGAGAAAGCGTACGCGCAGCTCTTCGAGGACTTGGCTCGAGGATGCCTCTGCGATGGCCGTCTGCGCTTGCTGGCGCAGCTGCTCGATCCGCTCGATCATGAGGCCCGGACCCTAGATGGTCGAGCCCGCGCGAGCTCGTACAGGCCCACGGTCGCCGCCATCGCCGCGTTCAACGAGTCGGCGGCGATCGGGATGTGCGCGACGTGCTGGCAGCACGCGAGCGCGGCCGGCTCGATACCCGTTCGCTCCGCGCCGACCAGCAGCGACACGGCCGGGGCGCCGGTCAACCGCTCCGACACCACCGCGAGCGACTCGCCGGCGCCGGCTACGAGTGCCACCCGCTCTCCCGGCAGCTCGACCGGATTCGCGACGCGTGCGAGGTCGACCGCGAAGATCGCTCCCATACTGGCTCGTACCGCCTTCGGTGAGAACGGATCGGCGCAATCGGCGCCGAACGCAACGCTTGCGGCGCCGAATGCCAGGGCGCTCCTGATCACCGTGCCGACGTTGCCGGGATCGCGCACGCCGTGCAGGTACACGCACACCGGTCCGCTCGGCGCCGGCAGCCAACGCTGCTCGTACACGCCGATCGCGCGGGTTCCCGAACCGAGCGTCGAGACCGTTGCGAGCAGCTCGGGCTCGACGTCGTGGAAGCTCACGCCCCCGACGCGACTGCCGGCGACGCGATAGCCGTCCAGCGCAGCGCGGCCGGCAGCGGCGGCGGCCGCGATCAGGTCCTCGCCCTCGGCGAAGAACCTGCCGCTCTGCGCGCGCCCGCGCTTGGTCCGCAGCCGCCGGAGCGTCTTCAGGCCTGGGTTGTGAGGTGAGGCGATGATCGTCATTGGCGTGGCTCGGGGGGTCGAGGTCTTCGAGATCATCCTCGCTGCTTGGGACGGGACTGCTCCGCGAGGCGAGCACTAAAAAGGGCGCCGTCCTGTGGAGGATCGACGCCCGGGAGTTTTGCCGTCGCGGCTGCTGTGCTCAGGCAGCCGACGGCAACGCCTCGCGGGCGGTCTCGGCCAAACGTCGAAACGCGTCCGCGTCGCGTACCGCGATGTCCGCGAGCATCTTGCGGTCGAGCTCCACGCCGGCAAGCTGAAGCCCGTGCATGAACTGGGAGTAGCTCATGCCGTTCTGCCTTGCGGCAGCGCCGATGCGCACGATCCACAGCCGCCGGAAGTCGCGCTTGCGTTTACGTCTGTCCCGGTAGGCGTAGGAATCCGCCTTCAGCAGGGCCTCCTTGGCGCGCTTGTAGTTCGAGTGCGCCTCGCCGCGGAAGCCCTTCGTCAACTCGAGCGTCGCCCGGCGCTTCTTGCGGGCGTGCACCGACCGCTTCACGCGAGTCACGCGCCACCTCCCGCACGCTTGCCCGCGCTCGTGCGCGGCGGCGCACCCTTCGAGCCGCGGCTCGTGCCGGCACCGAGCAGCCTCTTGACGCGCGGCGTGTCGTCGGCCGACAGCGCCATCGGACGCGAGAGAGCACGCTTGTGTTTCGGCGACTTCTTCTCGAGGATGTGACTGGTGAAGGCGTGCCGTCCGCGCACCTTGCCCTTGGCGGTCAGCTTGAAGCGCTTCTTGGCGCCGGAGTGGGTCTTCATCTTTGGCATCGGGACGCAAGAGTATGACACGCCGGAGAACCCTGGCCGGAAGCGTCGGCGGCGGACCCACCAGCGGAGTGTGGGCGGCCCGCAGCTCGGAGCGGCAGGCCGGAGGCAGGCGTGCCGCATGAGCGCACGCGCACCCGCGCGCGCATGCGTGCCCGCGCGCGTGCGCCGCACAAAAACACGACCAACCTGCCGCGCCGGCCCACCGCACACCCCTATACGACCAACCGGGCTCGGACCCCCACACGACCAGCCCCACCGCACATCCCTGCACGGCCAACGTGCCCCGCGCCCCCACAAGACCAAGCTGCCGCGACCAACGCGCCGCACACCCGACCATCCCGCCGTACACCCCGGATAGATCGCGCGCCTCCGCATCGACCCACGCGCGCGTGCGCGCGCGCGTGGGTCGCTCAACGGGACGATTGACCCATGGCCAGGGACGACAGCGCCTCGCGGGAGCGCGTCGCGAACGCTCGTCGTGCGCGGTTACGCCGGCGCGTCGGTGCCGGCGCCGGCGGATTGGGCGGCCGTCGGCGGGCCTCCAGCATCGGTCACCGCGCTGGTCGCGCCGCCGTTCGCGACGTCGCCTTCGGCCGGCGCGCCACCGGAGCCGTTCTCGCTGGCGCCGTTGGCGGAGATCTGGTCAGCAGGTGGGCTCTGCTGCGCACTCGCCTCGCCTGCATCCGGGCTCGGGGCGCCTGGCTCTGGGCTGACGCCGCTCGCGTCCGGGCTCGCGCCGTTGCCGCCGAGCGCCTCCGCGGGCTGCGAAGCGTCCTCGGCGTCGGGGGTGAGCGCTGAATCGGCACGGCCGGCCAGCACCGCTTTGGAGGGCGCGAGCAACATCGTCATGTTGCGGCCCTCCTGGACCGGGCGCTGCTCGACGACGCCGAGCTCCGCGAGCTCCTCGGCCAGCCGGTCGAGGATCGCGGTGCCGCGCTCGGGATGCGTGACCTCGCGACCGCGGAACATGATCGTGACCTTCACCTTGTCCTTGTGGCGCAGGAAACGCTCGACGTGGTGCTTCTTGGTGTCGTAGTCGTGCTGCGCGATCTTCGGGCGAAACTTGATCTCGCGGACCGTGATCTGCTGTTGGTGCTTACGGGCCTGCTTCTGCTTCTGCGCCTGCTCGTACTTGTACTTGGAGTAGTCGAGCACGCGGCACACGGGCGGGCGCGCCTCGGGGGCGACCTCGACGAGATCGAGCTCCCGTTCCTGCGCGAAACGCAGCGCGTCCGGGGTCTTCATCACCCCGACCTGCTTGCCTTCGTCGTCGATGACGCGCACCTCGGGTACGCGAATGCGGTCGTTGATCCTCGTCTGGTCCCGCTCGGGCGGGCGCCGGTCGAACCTGCGCGGTACCGGCACTAGCTGTGCTCGCCGTGCGTCAAGCGGACGCGACCGTTGTGTGCAGCGCTTGAAGGACTTTGCGGAGTTCCAAGGCGGCCGAGTATAGCGGGACGTGGCCCCCGCGCAACCCTCTTTTCGGTAACGGTGACCCGCTTTCCGCAGCGCCTACGCGGTCTGCGAGGGCGAGGCAGCGCCCGACTCCGACGGCGTATGCGAGCTCGCGCGCGCGATCCCGCGCCGCAAACGCTCAGCGAACTCGCCGACTGGGACGCTCCCCTCCTCGGCGCCCCCGTGCGCGCGCACCGAGACGGTGTCGCTTGCGGCCTCGCGCTCACCCACGATCAGCATGTAGGGGATCTTGCGCAGCTCGGCCTCGCGGATCTTGCGTGCGATCGACTCGCCGCGTTCGTCGACTTCGGTCGCTGCGCCGGTCGAGCGCAGGCGCGCACGGATCTTGGCCGCGAAGTCGTTGAAGCGGTCGGAGATCGGCAGCACAATCGCCTGCACGGGAGCCAGCCACAGCGGCAGCTGGCCGGCGTAGTGCTCGAGCATGATGCCGATGAAGCGCTCGTAGGAGCCGAACAGCGCGCGATGGATCATCACCGGTGTGTGGTCTGCGTTGTCGGCGCCGGTGTAGCTCAGGTGGAAGCGTTCGGGCATCGAGTAGTCGAGCTGCACTGTGCCGAGCTGCCAGGAGCGGGCGAGCGAGTCGGTCATGTGCATGTCGATCTTCGGCCCGTAGAAGGCGCCGTCGCCGGGGTTGAGCTCGTAGCTGAGCCCGTAGTCGTCGAGAGCGCGCGCCAGCTGCGCCTCGGCGCGGTCCCACAGCTCGTCGCTGCCGCTGCGCACCTGCGGGCGGGTGGACAGCTCGAGGCGGACCTCCAGATCGAACAGGTCGTAGGTCGCGAAAGCCATCTCCAGACAGCCCCTGAGCTCGTCTGGAACCTGGTCTTCGGTGCAGAAGATGTGGGCGTCGTCCTGGGCGAAGTGGCGCACGCGCAAGAGCCCGTGCAGCACGCCGGAGGCCTCATTGCGGTGCAGCAGACCGGGCTCGGAGTAGCGCACCGGGAGGTCGCGGTAGGAGTGCCGGCGGATGCCGAACAGGTGCGCGTGGCCGGGGCAGTTCATCGGCTTGATCGCCATGTCGCGCTCCTCGACCTGAAAGGTGAACATGTTCTCCCGGTACTGGCCCCAGTGCCCCGAGGTCTTCCACAGCTCGGCATCGAAGATCTGCGGGGTCTTGACCTCGGTGTAGCCGCGTTCGGCGCCCATCTCGCGCGAGACTCCGACGAGCGTGTTGAACACCTTGGTGCCCGCCGGCAGCCAGAACGCGGCGCCCGGAGAGACCTCCGAGAATGTGAACAGGTCGAGCTCGCGCCCGAGCTTGCGGTGGTCGCGCGCCTTGGCCTGCTCGATGCGCTCGAGATGCTCGTCGAGCGCGGCTTTCGAGAAGAAGGCGGTGCCGTAGATGCGGGTGAGCATCTTGCGGGTCGAGTCGCCGCGCCAGTATGCGCCCGCGACCGAGCTCAGCTTGAACGCCTTGACGCTCGCCGTGCTGGGGGCGTGCGGTCCGCGGCAGAGATCGGTGAACGGGCCGTTGGTGTACAAGGAGACGGTTCGCAGCGGCTCGCGCCCGGCGTCGGCGCGTGCCGTCGCGCCGGGACTGCCGTCGCGCAGCGGGAGTCCGGGCTGTGACGCGCGCACGAGGTCGTCGATCAGCTCGACCTTGTAGTCCTGGTGCTCAGCGGCGAAGCGCTCGCGGGCCTGCTCGACGGGCACGTCTTCGCGCTCGAAGGGCTCCGCGGCCTTCACGTGGGCGCGCATGCGCTGTTCGATCTTGGCGAAGTCGCTCTCGGAGACGACGGTGCCTTCCGGGAACTCGAAGTCGTAGTAGAAGCCGTCCTCGATCGCCGGCCCGATCGAGATCTTGACACCCTCATAGAGCTCCATCACGGCCGCGGCCAACACGTGGGCCGCGTCGTGGCGGATCAGGGCGAGCGCAGTCGGTTCGCTGCGCTCGGTGATGATCGAGATGCGCGCACCGTTCGGCAGCGGGCGCGCGAGATCGCGCAGCTCCGCCAGCTGGCCGGCTGCCGAGTGACCAGGGCCCGCGTCTGTGTCCGCGCCCCTGGGGCTTGCGTCTGTGTCCGTCCCCGTCTCGAGCGCGTTCGCTCCAGCGTCGGCGCCGTCCGGCGCGGCCCCGAGACCGTCGACGCCGACTTCGACCGCCAGGGCCGAGCGCGCGAGCCCCGGCCCGATCGCGGCCGCGGCGTCGGCGCCGCTCGCGCCGTCGGGCAGCTCGAGCGGCGTTCCATCGGGGAGTGTGACCGTGATCGACAAGTCAGCGCTGAGAGTACCCAGACCGCGCGGGGGCGGGGGCGCTGGCGCGCCCGGCGCCACCACGCTGCCTTCGCTGTCAACAGGCGCGCGGCGTCCGGTTCGCCAGACAGAAACAGCCTTGTAGACATTAGTCCTCATTGCCATGATGACGGTATGAAAAATCGAAAGCGTTCCTCCATCTCGATCACCCTGTCGCCGGCACAGGTGGACCAGGTCGTGCGCGCCGCCGGGACGAGCCGCGCGCCAGGGATCTCCGAGCTGCTCGTGGATGCGCTGGCCGGCCGCGTCGGCACAGACCGAGACGCCGACGAGAGCAGTTTGTCGATCGCCGGGCCCGCACCGATCGACACGGTCGACCCGCGCTTCTCCCGCTCGCTGCTGCGCGGCTTGCTGCTTCTGAGCTGCTTCGATCCGGGCGGCGACGAGCGCGGGATCGTCGAGATCGCGGACGAGCTCGGAATGAGCCCGTCGACGACCCATCGGTACGCGCTGACGCTCGTCGAGCTGGGCCTGCTCGAGCGCTGCCCGGACACGCGCAAGTACCGGCTGCCGGCGATCAGCTGAGGGGCCGCCGCACGCGCACGCGCACGTGCGCTGAGCGGAGGGCGATCGTCGCGCGCGCGGGCCTCGCGCGGGCGGTCCTCGCGCGGGCCTCGCCCCGCTCGGCGGCTCGGCCCGTCGGCGCGATCACCCCTCCGAGCGCGCGCTTGCCGCCGCCGGCACCGGCGCGGCCCCGGAGCCGGGCGTCGCGGCGTGCGAGAAGTACTGCGCGCCCTCGAGGTTGATGTCCGGAACGGCGCGGTCGAGCCAGCGGGGCATCCACCAGTTGAGGCGGCCCATCATCAGCATCAACGAGGGCACCAGCAAGCAGCGCACGACCGACGCGTCGAGGATCACCGCGACGGCCAGGCCGACGCCGAACTGCTTGACGGTGGGGTCGCCGTTGAGCACGAAGCTGCCGAACACGAAGGCCATGATCAGCGCGGCGGCAGTGATGACGCGCGCGCTGGTCACGAGCCCGGAGACGACCGAGTCGCGATTGTCCTCACCGGCGTGTGCGTGTTCCTCGATCTGGCTGACGAGGAACACCTCGTAGTCCATCGACAGGCCGAACAGCACGGCGAACATGAAGAGCGGCACGTAGGAGACGATCGGGACCGATCCTTCGAGGCCGATCAGGCCGCTGAGCCAGCCGTACTGGAAGACCGCGGTGAGCACGCCGTAGGAGGCTCCGATCGACAGCAGGTTCATGACGGCGGCCTGCGCCGGTACGACGACGGTGCGCAGCGCGATGATCAGCAGCACGAAGCTGAGCGCGATCACCACCAGTATCTGCAGCGGGAGCTTGTCCGAGATGCGCGAGGCCAGATCGACGTAGCCTGCCGTGCTGCCCCCGACGTGCGCGGTCATGTCGGTGCCGGCCTCGGCGCTCGGGATCGTGCTGGAGCGCAGGCGTTCGACGAGCTGCGCGGTCGCGGTGTCCGACGGCGCCGTGGTCGCGATCGCGTTGAAGTAGGCCGCCGTGCCCGCCTTGTCGATCTGGTAGGGGGTGACGCTGGCCACGCCGGAGGTCGCGGCGACGTCCTTCTGCAGCTTCTGCAGGCGCGGGTCGGTCGCGCGGGGGTCCTGTTGGGCGGCTTGCGACGCGGCCGACGAGGAAGATGGCGCGGCGCTCGCCGAGGACGCGGCGCCCGACGACCCCGCTGACGACGCGCCCGACGACGAGGGCATCGCCGGCGTGCCGAGCGTGACGGTGATCGTCAGCGGGCCGTTTGCGCCGGGTCCGAAGTTCTCGGCGAGCAGGTCGTAGGCGCGCCGGGCGGTGGTGGACGTGGACAGCGCGCCGATGTCCTGCTGGCCGAGGTTCAGCGACAGCAGCGGGATCGTCAGCGGGATCAGGATCGCCAGCGCCGCGAGCCCCGCAAGGGCGGGCCGCCGGGCGATGCCATTGGCCCATTTGGCCCACACGCCGGTGCGCGCGGCGGAAGCGGGCGGCGGCGTGCGAACACGCAAGGAGCGGATGTGGGCATCGCTGATCGCAAGTCCGGCGGGCAGCAGCGTGAGCGCGGCCAGCACCGCGACGACGACGGCGACGCCCGCCATCAGCCCCATCGTGGTCACGAGCGGGATCCCGGCGACGGCGAGCGATACGAGCGCGATCGTGACGGTGCCCCCGGCGAAGAAGACCGCGCCGCCCGAGATCGCAGCGGCGCGCGCGACCGACTCGCGCAGCTCGAGACCGTCATCGAGGCCGCGCAGATGGCGCGTGACGATGAACAGGGCATAGTCGATCCCGACGCCCAGCCCGATCATCGTCGCGAGCGTCGGCGCCACCGACGGGACCGTCATGACGTGACCGAGCAGGCGGACGATCGCGAGCGAGAGCAGCAGCGCAACGATCGCGTTCAGGATCGGCAGCAGCATCGCGACGACGGTCCCGAAGGTGAGCGTCAAGATCACCATTGCGGCGGCGATTCCGATCAGCTCGCTCGACTCGGTCGCCGGCTTGGAGACCTTCTGGCCGAGCTGGCCGCCGGTCTCGACCTGCAGGCCGGCAGCCTTCGCGGGATCGGCGGCGTCGATGATCTGCTGGGCTTCTTCGACCGACAGTTCGCCCGGGCTGACGGCGAGCGTCACCGACAGGTAGCCGGTCTTCTGATCCTTGCTGAGCGCGCTGGCGCCCTGTGGCGTGAGCGGGTTCACGACCGACGCCACGTGCGGCGCCTTGGCGACGGCCGCGGCGGCCTGGTCGACGGCGTCGGCGTACTTGGCTTCGGTCAGCTTTCCGTTGCGGGCGTGCAGCACGATCGGGCTCGTCCCGTGCGCCTGGTCGGGAAACGAGCGTTCGAGCGTGTCGGTGGCGCGCTGGCTGTCGGTGCCCGGCAGTGCGAGGTTTTCGCTGGTGGTTTCGCCGAGCGCGTGCGACAGCGCGACGACCGCGATCGTGACGATCAGCCAAACGGCCAGCACCGCGAAGCGGTGGCGAATGCAGAACTGCGCGAGCCGGTAGAGGGCGCCGGTCATCGCTTGCGCACTGTACCGGCCGCACCCGCATCTCGGCGATATCCGCCGGTGAGCGGCCGCCGACCTGCCGCATGAGCGTGGGATAGGCTCTGGCGGCGGAGCGCAATCGCCCGCTCCTCTCCCTCGAACGCAAAGGACCTCATGATGCTCGCAGTCGTAGAAAGCTATCCGTTTCTCGAAGTCTTCTGGACGATGCTCGTGTTCTTCGCGTTCATCGTCTGGATCTGGCTGCTGTTCACCGTGATCGCCGACATCTTCCGTCGCCACGAAACGTCGGGGGTCATCAAGGTCCTGTGGCTGATCTTCATCATTGTGATCCCCTACTTCGGCGTGTTCATCTACATAATCATCGAGCACAAGGGGATGACCGAACGGGCCGTCAAACAACAGGAAGCCGCCAAGTCGGAATTCGACCAGTACGTCCAGTCCGTGGCGGCGAAGGACGATCCGGCGCAGCAGATCGCCAAAGCCAAGGAACTGCTCGACAACGGCACGATCACGCAGGCGGAGTTCGACCAGATGAAGCAGAAGGCGCTGGCCTCCTAGCCGTTTTGCATGCGATCGCGGACGCCCGGCCGGCATGGGGGCGCCCGCTTCGCGTGCCGTGACTCGGACGCCGCGCCGAGACCGGCGCGGCGTCAGCCGTGCGCGTGCCGGCCGGCCATGGTCGCGAGGCTCCGCGCGCAGACATCCGCGCCGGCGGGCTGGTGATAGGATCGGACGCCGGGGAGGTTGAGCGATCGGCCCGGTCCTCATGCCGGGCAGCTGGGAGGCGAGGATGCGAGCGATCGGGAAGCCCTTTGTGAGCGTGCCGGTATCGAGGCGTCTGTCGGTCAGGGCGCGGAGCGGGCGTGTTTCGGTGGGGGCGCGCAGAATTGGTTGGAGTTGGCGGCCGGTGCTCGGCGGCCTGGCATCGGCGGCACTGCTGCTGGCGATCGCGGCGGCCCCGGCGGGCGCTGTGACGGACTACTCGGGCGGAGCGTTTCAGATCCTCGCGCCCGGCCAGGAAGGCAACCTTCCGCCCAACGAATTCTCGACCGATCAGGGCAGGCTGTACAACAAACTGACGCCGTTGCGCGGCAACGTGACGAGGCGCAAGCTGGAAAAGAACTATGTCTCGGAGAAGTTCACCGAACCCGGCGAACCGGGCGAGACGCTCGAGTTCACACCGCTTCCCGGCCTGGAAATCTGGCGCGACAAGTACGACATTCCGCACATCTTCGGCGGGAGTCGCGCCGAAGTGATGTTCGGCTCTGGCTGGGTGGCCGCGCAGGACCGCGGCCTGTTGCTGCGTCTTGGCCTCGGGCCGGCGTATGCAGCGGCACTGAGCATTCCGGGTATCAACGCCTTCGAACTGCTGCTGAGCGGGCGCTCGTTCACGCCGAGCGCGCAGGCGGTGAAGTTCGTCGAAGAACAGAAGCACGTGCTGCTGGAAGCCGGGCCCGAAGGAGAACAGGTGCTCGAAGACCTGACAAACTGGGCCGAAGGGATCAACGCGTTCGAGGAACTGCTTCCGGAAGACGAGCGCCTGCCGCACGTCACCGTGGGGGACGCGATCGCGGGCTTTGCGTTCATCGGCTCGATCTTCGGTAACGGGGGCGGCCAGGAAGTCGCCGACTCGAACTTCCTCGCCGAGCTCGAGCAGAAGCTTGGGACCAGTGAAGGCGAAAAGGTGTATCGCGACATGCGCGAGTCCAACGACCCCGAAGCGCCGGTGACGACCACCGAACCGTTCCCCTACGACCAGGAACCGACGGGTCCGGAGCCGGGAGCGCTCGTGATCGACCCGGGCTCGATGAGCGCGTCAGCGGTCCAGGCCGCTCAGGTGACCCGCGCGTCGCGGCGCAAAGCGTCGAACTTCCTGGTTGTGGGCGCGGGCAAGACGAAGGCCAAACATCCGCTCGCGGTGATGGGCCCGCAGCTGGGGTATTTCTACCCGGAGATCGTCATGCAGGGCGAGCTGCGCGGTGGCGGCATCGACGCCGAGGGGATCATCGCGCCGATCTCTCCGTACGTGTTCATCGGACGCGGCAGCGACTTCGCCTGGAGCCTGACGAGCGCCGACAACGAGAACGTCCAGCAGTTCCTGCTGAAGCTGTGCAACCCCGAAGACGGCACGGTGACGCGCGAAAGCGAATATTACGAATACGAAGGCGCATGCATCAAGATGAGCACCTTCGACGCCGGCACGCTCGGCGCTGCCGGGGGCGAACCCGAACACGAGGTGTATTTCAAAGAAAGCGTGTACGGTCCCGTCAGCGGCACAGTCACCGTCAAAGGGGCCCCGTATGCGATCGCCAACGACCGCACGACCCGTGGGCGCGAGCCCGCCGGCGAGCTGGCGTTCAGCGCGCTGGACTCGAACAAGGTGCACAACCCGGAGCAGTTCTTCGAAGCTGCCAACAAACTCGAGACGACGTTCAACATGTCCTATTTGGACAGCGAAAACATCGCTTACTTCTCGACGGGCCGACTGCCGGTGCTGGCGCCGGGGACCAACCCGAGTTTGCCGACGCTCGGCAACGGCGAATACAACTGGCGCGGGTTCCTCTCCCAGGATCAGCACCCGCACGCGGTCGATCCTGCCAGTGACCTGTTCCTGAATTGGAACAACAAGCCGGCGCCCGAATGGGGTGCGGCCTCGGACAACTTCGATTACGGTCCGGTGCACCGTGTGCAGCTGTACACCGGGTTCACCAACGAAATGACCGAGGCGAACGACGTCTCGGTCATGAACAAGGCAGCGACCACCGACCTGCGCGCGGTCGAGGACTGGCCGATCATCAAGCAGGTGCTCGCCCACGGCACAGCGCCGAGCACGCTGGCTGAAGAAGCGGTCGGCGTGCTCAATGCGTGGGCCGAAGAAGGTGCCAGCCTGCTCGGCCCGAATCGGCCCAGAGCAGCCGGGGCCGCGGTCATGGAAGCCGTGTGGACGCCGATCGCCGAGGCGGTGCTGGCGCCGGTGCTGGGCGAACAGCTCGGTGAATTCGCATCGCTGAGCCCTCCGGACAACCCGCGCAACTCGGGGGGATCGTCATTCGGCGGAGGCTGGTACGGGTACGTGTCCAAGGATCTGCGCAGCGAGCTGGGCCAGCATGTCGAAGGCGCGTACAGTCGCGAGTATTGCGGGAACGGCAACCTCGAAGCGTGCAGCGCCTCGCTGTGGGCGGCGATCCAGCAGGCGATCGAACCGCTGGCCGCACAGCAGGGATCGGACCCGAGCGCGTGGAAGGGACCGAAGGTGCGAATCACCTTCGCGCCCGGCCTGCTGCCGTACACGATGCGCTGGACCAACCGCTCGACCTTCCAGCAGGTGATCGAATTCACCGGCCACGAAGAAGAAGGCGGGGGTTCATAGCCAGTATTGGGGGCCGCATCAGCGTGCGGCCCCCGCACCGGCGGCCTCGGCCACATCCGGAGGTATGGGCCGCGCCCGGGAACATCTGGTCATGCTCGGAGGGCTGTGACCAGATCCCGGGCGTGTGATCCCGGGCACGAGCTTGTGCCGCGCGAGCTAGAGGTGAAACCTGCGGCCCCGGCTGGCCCGACGGCGCTCCTTGAGCGAGGTCTCGATCGCGGTGAGCAGCTCGGCGGTGCTGATCGCGTCTGCCGAGGAGTTATCGGCCGGCGGGGCCGCGCTGCGCCACACGATGTCGCCGTTGTGATCCTCAGCGCGCCAGTAGTGGTGAACGGTTTCGCCTTCCTCGTAGATCGCGACTCGCATCGCGCGCGCGGGCTTTCTCCAGCTCATGGCCTGAGCCTAGCTGCTGCGGATCGCGAAACCCGCTTCGAGGCTGGGACCGGCAGGGCGCTTGCGCGCGAAGCCGCCAGGGCTAGGCTCTGAGCACGGCCATGCAGATCGCGCACACAGCTGGGGCCTGGGCCTGCGCGGGCATCCTGGCGCTGCTCGGGGCCTGCGGGGGCAGCGCTGCCCGTGCGCACACACCCCACGCGACGACGCCGCGTGGCTACCGCTCGGCGGCTGCGGGCCCGACGTGCCGGGCGGGCGGGCGCAGCGTCTGCCTCACGCGCAGCTCCGGCGGTCGCACGATCGGGGTCGGCGTCGGCTGGACGGTCGCTGTCGAGCTGCGAACGCCGGGGGGCGTTTGGAGCGTGCCGACGCAGGTGGGCGCGCACCTGCTGCGCCAGCGGGGTGGTGTGGATCGCCAGGCCGGCGCGGTCGCGGTGTCCTACCGGGCGCTCGCTCCGGGACGAACGGCCTTACGGGCGTTCGAGCGACCTGTGTGCCCACCGATGCGGGCCTGTCCGCAGTACATCCTGGTATGGCAGGTGGAGCTTCGAGTGAGCCGTCGCTGAGCGGCGGGTCGCACGGGCGGGCGGTGCTCGTCCTCGGCGAGGTGGCCGGGCTGGGCGCCGCGCTGATGCGCAGGCTGGAGCAGGCGGGCATCGCCGCCGACTCGGCGATGGCGCTGAGCGACAGCGAGATCTCGGCGATGCTCGGCGAGGACCGCTGGCAGGCCGTGGTGATCGTCTCGCGCGACGATGTGCTGTCGCTGCGGCTGACGCTGCTGAGCGCGCACGTGCGTCCGGATCTGCCGCTGTGGGTGACGATGTTCGACAAGACGATCAGGCGCGAGCTTCAGCACGTGGTCTCGAAGGTGCACGTGGTCGCGCCGTCGGAGCTGGTGGCCGGCGAGCTGGCCGAGCAATGCGTCGCGATGGCCGCCGGCGATATCGCGCGCGGGCGCCACGGGATTCGCCTGGTGGACGATGCGCTGAGGCTGCTCGTGTACGCCGGCGCCGGGCTGGTGCTCGCGCTGCTGGTGGACGTGGCGATCGGGATGGTCGCGCTGCACGAGGGTGTCGTGAACGCGTTCTACTTCAGCACGCGCTCGGTGGCCACGGTGGCCGGCACGCCGGGTGCTACGTCCGCGCCCACCTGGTACAAGGCGCTGGCCGTGCTCGACCTGCTGGCCGCGCTGCTGCTGGTCGCAGTGTTCACCGCGGCGCTGGTGCGCCGCCTGAGCCAGCCGCGCCTGACGACCTTGCTGGGTCCGTGCGCGGCGCCGGCGCGCCATCACGTGCTGCTGGTCGGCTTCGGGCAGGTGGGGTTTCGCCTCGCGCAGCAGCTGCGCGCGCGCGGGGTGGCGGTGCTCGGTGTGGAGCGCGACCCCGAGGCGCCGTGCGTTCGTCTCGCCCGCGCGGCCGGGATTCCGGTGGCGATCGGCCGCGGCGACGATCGCCAGACGCTGATCCGCGCGGGCATCCGCAGCTGCTCGGCCGTGGCGGCGGTGACGTCGGCCGATCTGGTGAACGTCGCGGTCGGGCTGGCGGCCAGCGACCTGTCGCCCGGGATCCCGCTCGTGCTGCGCCTCGGCGATGGCGAGGTCGCAGCGGAGACCGACTCGCTGCTGCATCTCGGCCGCATCTGCGATGCCCACAAGGTCGCGGTCGAGACGTTGATGCGGGGCCTGGGGGACCTTGCACCGACGGTGCCAGCGGCGCGCGACTAGGCTTCGCGCTCGATGACGCGCAGCATCATCGTGAACGTGATTCCGATCCACAGGCCGAACGCGACCAGAACCGCCCAGAACGCGAGCGCGCCGTCCCAGCCGAACGGTCCGGTCTTGACGAACAGCGTCGGCGCCCCGGCGACGAACACGATCGCGACGGTCAGATCGAAGTAGCCGATCCAGCGCGGGAACAGCGGCTGCTCGCCGCGATCCAGGAACGCCACGAGCGCGAGCGCGACGAACTCGAGTGTCGCCGGAGAGAACGCCCACAAGAGCAGCGTGAAGGCCGAGTCGTTGAGCAGCTGCGTCAGGCCCGGCGCGCGCTCGGGCCTGAAGGCGGCCACGGCCATCAGGACGACCGGCAGCAGGATCGCGAGCATCAGCACGGCGCCGCACACCAATTGGATGTACGCGAGCGGTGCCAACTGCGGCGCGCTGCGCTTGATCTGGAGCGTGAGCAGCACGATGAACGGCACGAGCAGCGGCGAGGCGATCATCGCCACGAGCAGCCCGGCACGCAGCTGGCTGGCGTTCTCGCGATAGAAGGCGGCGATCCGCAGCGCGCCGTCGCTCGCTGACGGCGGCGGAACGAGCCCCGCGATGAACCAGAACCCGACCACGAACACCACCAGCGACACTGGACCGGACCACGCGCACAGGAGCTGTATGCGGCGATCCACGGCGCTACCGTAACCGGCGCCGCGGATGCGATCGGATGGGCTGTCTGTATCCGACGGGCCGCCCGCGCTCGAATGGGCTGCCTGCACTCGAACGGGCTGTTGTGGTATCCGTGTCCGCAAATGAGCGCCTGCTCGCTACACGACACCACCAGGCCGAACGCCGGAGCCAGGGCGAACGCGAACGCTGACCCGCGCGCGCCCGCGCGGGTGCGCGCCCGTGGGATCGCCCCGGTGACGATCGCTGCCGCGGTTGCCGTTGCGCTTTCGATGGCGTCGCTCGCCGCTCCCGGCCTGGCAGGCGCAGCCCCGGGCCGGGCGGCCGGCAGGACGCGCTCGTTGGTCTGCAAAGGGGGCGCGAGCTCGTGCCGGGCGGTCGTCTCGGTCGCCGGCGGCGCGAGCCGTGAGAAGCTGCGGATCGCGCTCTCGGACACCGACCTGAAGCTCACGGGCGTGGTCGCCAAGCCAAAGACGATCAAGGGGGCATATCAGCTCTACGGCGGGAAATACTCGCTCGGCGGCTCGCTGTACACGGTGATGCTGAACGCGGTGCGGGCGATCCCGAAGGGCGCCACACTGACGTTCAGCTTCGCGGCGCCGCGTGCGTAGTACGCCGTGCGTGCTCGCCGGGACTCCCGAACAGCACGTGCAGGACGCCGTTGACGGCGCTGACGATGATCGCGGCCAACACGGCCCACCAGAACGTCTGAATCGTGAACTGGGGCACGATCCAGGCGGTGAGGTAGAGCATCGAGACGTTGATCAGGAAGTAGAACAGCCCGAGCGTGACGATGATCAACGGGATCGAGAGGAACGCGAGCGGCAGCTTGACGAAGTAGTTGGCGAGCGTGAACACGAGACCGGCGACGAGCAGCGCCCACCAGTCATCGCCGTAGCTCAGGCCTGACAGCAGCCAGGTCGCCACGAACAGGGCGATCGTGTTGAACATCCAGGCGATTGCGAGCCTCTGCAGCATCCGAGCATCGAGCCTAGTGGGCCTCGGCCCGGAGGGCTGTCGTCTCGCGAGCCCGCGCTGTCGTCTCGCGAGCCCGCGCTGTCGTCTCGCGAGCCCGCGCTGTCGTCTCGGGCCCGCGCGACGGCTGGGACTTTTGGACGTTCTGTCCAGTGGCCATGTATGGCGGTAGACGTTCTGTGGACGCCTTGGCCAGCAGCACGACGGACGTTTGTTTGAAAGTCGAAGAGCTTCTTATGCGCGGGTCGCCGCCGTCCGATGCCAGACCTGCGCCAAGTCCTTCATCGCACTGGAGAGCCGGGCGCATCTGGAAGCGGTCCGGAAAAGAGCACCCCCGCCGCGAGGCGGGTTCGCAAAGCCAGGGGTCTCTCGCAGATAGCCCAGCCGCCCGGCGAGTGAAACCCCAAAGCAAAGGATTCTGTCGCCATGTCCCGGCGTACCCACATACTCGTATCTCGCCTCACGCACACCCGCCGAGCCAAGCTGGCGCTCGGCGCGTCGGTGGCGCTGCTTGCACTGACCGCCGTCGCCGCATTCGCCTACTGGACGAGCACCGGTGAAGGCCACGGCGAAGTCACCGCGAGCTCCGGCGGCGCCGGCTTCGAAGTGACCAGCAGCACGGTCTCCGGCCTGTACCCGTCGGGAAACCTCGCCGTCATTGTCAAGGTCAAGAACAAGGACGAAAACCAGCCCGAGCGCTTGACGAAGCTCGAAGCCGAAGTCGAAAAGACGTCCAAGGAAACCGAACCGGAACCGTGCAAGAAGTCATGGTTTGTGGTCTCGCCCGCCTCGCAGGAACCGAAAGTCGTGCTTGCGCACGGTGAAACCAAGGAATATACGGTTCACCTGGAAATGAAAGAAGAAGCCGAAAACCAGAACGGCTGCAAGAGCGGGACGATCACGCTCAAGTACAAAGCCTCCTAGCTCGCAGGGACGCGGGCTGCAAGCGACAGCGGGCGATCGCGCGATAGACCGATGTACCGTGAGTGCACACGGTCGAGCGCGCGGTCCGGGCCGACAGCAGGGCCCGGGCCGCTCGCCCGCTCTGGGACTCGCGTCCGTGGTGTCGCCGTGGCCCTGGCGATCGCGAGCGCGTTGGGTCTCGGCGCGACTACAGCGCCCGCTTCGGCGTACTGGGGCGCGGCCGGGCAGGGAAGCGGGCTGGCGACGCTGACGACGCTGACCGCGCCGACGATCTCGAACGCGACGGCCGGCGCGGAAACGGTGGAACTGAGCTGGTCGTCCGTCGCGGCGCCGGGCGAAGGCTCGGTCGAGTACTACGTGACACGCGACGGCGGCGCTCCGGGCGGGAACTGTCCGAGCGTGAGCGCACCGTCCACGGCGACCGGCTGCACCGACAGCGGCGTCGCGATTGGCTCGCACAAATATGTGGTCAAAGCCGTGTACCACTCCTGGACGGCCGCCAGCGCCGAACAGGGCGTGACGGTCAGCTTTGGCTCGGCGACCCACCTCGTGCTCGAAGCAGCGAGCGCGACGCCGAGCGCGGGCGAAGCGGACAACCTCACGATCACGGCGAAGGACGCGAGCAACAACACCGTTCGCAGTTATACGGGGACACACACGCTGCTGTTCGAAGGCGCGAGCGAATCGAGCAGCGGCTCGAAGCCCGCCGTGGTCGACAAGTCCGGTACGAGCAAGCTCTTTGGCCAAGCCACCGAAATCACATTCACCGAAGGCAAAGCCACCGTGGCGAGCTCGAAAAACGGGGTGATGAAGCTGTACAAGGCCGAAACGGCGCACGTGGTGGTCAAGGAAGGGTCGCTCAGCAACGGCACGGGGCTGGCTTTGACGGTGAAAGCCGCCGCCACGAGCAAGTTCGCGCTCACGGCTCCGAGCGAAGCAACGGCTGGCAGCCCGTTCAACGTGACGGTGACGGCAACCGACGCATACGGTAACGCCGCCACCAGCTACAGCGGCGCGAAGACGCTCGCCTGGAGCGGCCCGGCCAGCTCACCGAACGGACACGCGCCCGAATACCCGTCCTCTGCGACCAGTGTGACGTTCGCCGGCGGCGTCGGCACGGCCAGCGAAATCGTCCTGTTCGACGCCGTGTCCTCGGTCACGCTCACGGTCAAAGAAGGCTCGACCCTGAAAGGAACCGCCTCGCTGGTGGTGGTGGCGGCGGCGGCCAAGTCGTTCAGCTTCGCGACGGTCGCCGAACAGACCGCCGGTACCGCGCTCAGCGCGACGTTGACGGCCGCAGACCAGTACGGCAACACAGCCACGAGCTACAGCGGCGCCAAGACGCTCGCCTGGAGCGGTCCAGCCAACTCGCCCAGCGGCCACGCGCCCGAATACCCCTCGACCGCGACCTCGGTGACGTTCACGAACGGCGCCGGCAAAGCGAGCGGGCTGAAGCTGTTCGACGCCGCGGCCAGCACGCTCACGGTCAAGGAAGGAACGTCCCTGGAAGGCGTGTCCAACTCCTTCAACGTCAAGGCGGGCACGTACAAACGGATCGCCTGGACCGCGGCTCGTACCGAACCCGCGGGCAGGATAACGTCGGCCACTTGCCTGTTCGAATGCACCGCCGAAGGGCTCGGCAGCGAAGGCAAGTTCTTGTTCAAGCTCGCTTTCACCGACGAATGGGGCAATCTGCAAGCGACTCACGGCTCGGGTACGAGGACCGTGAAACTGACCGACACCTGCAGCAGCTGCTCGCTCAGCGCCAGCTCGCTGTCGATCGCAGAAGGCGCCTCGAGCTCGTCGGAAGCGACCTTCACCGGGGCCGCTAGCGCAAGCTGGCAGGCAACGCTCGAAGCGAGCGAAAGCACGCTCAAAGCGACGGCGAGCGCATCGCTGAGGCACTGACCCCCCGCTCAGGCACTGACCCCCCGCTCAGGCACTGACCCGGCGCTCAAGCACTGACGCCGAAACGCTCGAGCATCGCCTCGACGATCTGCGGGCCGCGGTCCTCCTGCAGGAAGTGCGCGGCGCCCTCGATCCGCACCTGCTCGCCCGCCCCGGGCAGCAGCTGCGTGAAGACCTCGCCGGAGCGGGGGTAGGGGAACACCGGGTCGCTGTCGGAGAAGGCCACGAGCGCCGGCTTCTGCCAGCGCGAGAGCTCGTCCTGAACGGCGGCCATCTCGGCGGCGCCCGGGTCCTCGGCGGTGAGCGGCACGAGCAGCGGAAAGCGCTGGGCGCCCGCCTTGCTCTCCGGCGTCGGGAAGGGCGCTTCGTAGCCGGCCAGGATCTCGGGCCCGAGCTCGGTCGTGGTGGCGCCCTGGATGATCATGGCGATCGGCAGATCCGGCGTGCGCTCGGCGAATTCGCGCCAGGCCATGAACCCCTTGCTGACGCGCCCGGTGAACAGGCCGGTGTTCAACACGACCAGGCGCCCGACCTGATCGGCGTGCTCGACCGCCCAGCGCAGGCCGATCGGTCCCCCCCAGTCCTGGACCACGACCGTGACATCGTCGAGATCGATCTGGGCGAGGTGGCCCGTGACGTGCTCGACGTGGCGCTCGTAGGTGTACCACTGCTGATCGGTCGGCTTGTCCGAGCGCCCGAAGCCGACCAGGTCCGGACATACGACGCGGTGGCCGGACGCGACCAGGCGATCGAGCATGTGCCGGTAGAGATAGCTCCAGTCGGGCTCGCCGTGGAAGCAGAGCACCGTCGGGCCCGAGCCCTCGTCGATGTGGTGCAGGCGCAGGCCGTCGACCTCGACGTAATGGGGCTCGTAGGGGTAGCCGGCTAGGTTCTGGAAGCGCTCGTCGGGGGTGCGAAAGACGTCCATCGCTCAGGTCCTCTCTAGTGTTGCGGGTGTGCGGGCGGCCACGGTCGCCCTACATGATGAGCTGAGCGCCGCTGCGCCGCGGTCCGGCCACGGGCGTCCTGGTGCGGAGGCCCGCAGTCCAGCCACGAGCACCCCGTCCGACGGCTGCATGCTTGACAGGGCGCTGGTTCGGTGGTACCGCTTGCTTGGTAAAGGAGAGGGCGACGAGGGGAGGCGCAGGATGGCGGGCTCCGCCGGCGGTGTGCGGACGGCGCAGGGACGTGCAGGTGAGCTGGCGGTGAACGCGCCGCGCGGGCTGCGCTGTTCGCGGGGGCTGATCGCGACGGCGCTGGTGTCGATCGTGCTGACGGCGTCGCTCTGCGCGGGCCTGGCCGGCACGAGCCTTCAGGGCCTAGCCGGCACGCTCACCTCGCTCGCGCCGGGCTCACACGGAAATGCAGCGACGGCCGAGCGGGCCGCGCTTGCGCCGAGCGCGCGCCGCGGCGCGGCGCGGCACGGGCTCTCGAGCCTGCCGTTGACGGCGCAGGGGTCGGTCTCGCAGGGGCTGGGCGCCGACGATCCCGCGTACCGGATGCAGGCCTCCGGCGACGGGTTCTCCGGGGTCAGCTCGGCACAGCACCTCAGCCTCAACTTCGATCGCGCCGGCGTATCGGTCAGCTCGGGGGGCGTGCACGTCGGCCTCGGCCTCCGAGCCGTGGGTTACGGCCGGGCGCTCGCGCCCGTGGGCGACGTCTCACCGCGCGCGCGGTCCAACCGCGTCGTGTACGAGCGCGCGGGTCTCAGCGAGTGGTATCTGAACGGGCCGCTGGGCCTCGAGCAGGGCTTCACGATCGACACAGCCCCGGCGCAGCGCCAGGCCGGGACGCTGACGCTCGCGATGGCGCTGTCCGGAAACGCGCACGCCGCACTTGCCTCCGACGGGCAGAGCGTGACACTGACGCAGGACGGGCGGCCCGTGCTGCGCTACACCGGCCTGCGCGTCACCGACGCGAACGGGCGCGCCGTGCACGCCTGGCTACAGCTCCAGGGGGCTGAGCTCTCGCTCCACGTCGATACGCGCGGCGCACGCTATCCGCTGCGGATCGATCCGTTCATCCAGCAGGCCAAGCTTGCCGGGACGGAAGAGGCCGGAGACGGCCAGTTCGGCTATAGCGTCGCGCTGTCTTCCGACGGCAGCACCGCGCTGATCGGCGGGCCCTACGACGGCGACGGCGCAGGGGCGGCATGGGTGTTCACCCGCGAAGGCAGCGGCTGGACCCAGCAGGGCGTGAAGCTGACCGGCACGGAAGAGATCGGGGAAGGCCACTTCGGCTGGAGCGTGGCGCTATCGGCCGACGGCAGCACGGCGCTCGTGGGGGCAAGCCGCGACGGTGGCGGCGTGGGTGCCGCGTGGGTGTTTACGCGCGAAGGCGCCATCTGGACCCAGCAGGGGCCAAAGCTCACCGGCGCCGAAGAGACCGGCGCGGGCCGGTTCGGCTTTAGCGTCGCGCTGTCCTCCGACGGCAACACGGCGCTGATCGGTGGGGCTTATGATCATGAAAGCGCCGGCGCGGCGTGGGTGTTCACGCGCGAAGGCGCCACCTGGACCCAGCAGGGAGCAAAGCTGACCGCCGCAGAAGAGACCGGCCAGGGCCTGTTCGGGTGCGATGTCGCGCTGTCCTCCGACGGCGACACGGCGCTGATCGGGGCCGCGGATGACAGCGAAGGCGTCGGTGCGGCGTGGGTGTTCACGCGCGAAGACGCCACCTGGACCCAGCAGGGAGCAAAGCTCACCGGCAAAGGAGAGGTCGGCGCCGGCTGGTTCGGCTACAGCGTCGCGCTGTCCTCCGACGGCAGCACAGCGCTAGTCGGCGGCTTCTTCGATCGCTCGGACAGCGGCGCGGCGTGGGTGTTCACCCGTGAAGACGCCAGCTGGACCCAGCAGGGAGCAAAGCTCACCGGCAAAGGAGAGGTCGGCGCCGGCTGGTTCGGCTACAGCGTCGCGCTGTCCTCCGACGGCAGCACAGCGCTGATCGGCGGCTTCTTCGACGACGAAAACCACGGTGCGGCGTGGGTGTTCAAGCGCGAAGACGTCACCTGGACCCAGCAGGGAGCGAAGCTGAGCGGCAAGGAAGAGATCGGCGAAGCCCACTTCGGCTACAGCGTCGCACTGTCCGCCGACGCGAATACCGCGCTGATGGGCGGCCCCAACGACGATGGTGAAACGGGTGGTGCGTGGGTGTTCGAAGGCGAACCGCCGGTGGCCGTGACCGGGACCGCGTCGTCGGTGGCGGAAAGCTCGGCGACGCTCAATGCGACCGTGAACCCCAACGGTGAGGCTGTCAGTGGGTGCGAGTTCGAATACGGTGAAAGCGAATCTTACGGTTCGAGCGCGCCGTGCTCGTCGCTGCCGGGCGCGGGCGAAGAACCGGTCGCGGTGTCAGCGCCGGTGTCGGAGCTGCATGCGATCACGACATACCACTTCCGTGTTGTCGCGATCACGAACGCAGGCACTGGCTACGGTGAAGACAACACCTTCACGACGCTGGCGTCGCCGCCGGACTTCGGCCGATGCCTGAAGGTGACCGGTGTGAAGGAAGAACGCCAGCTCCACTACCATGGCGGCTATACCAAGAGCAGCTGCACGGAGCGCAGCGAGACGAACAGCGGCAAGTACGAATGGCATCCGGGTGTCGCCGGTATCCAGTTCACATCCAACCTCAAAAAGGGGGCTGTGCTGCTCGAAACGTTCACGGGAGAGCGGATAACGTGCAAAACCGAGATGAGCACGGGCGAATACCGTGGGCTCAAAGAAGTCACGGGCGTCGTGCTCGAGCTCACTGGCTGCGAATCGCTGGCCGGCCAGTGCACCAGCCCTGGCCTCGAAGAAGGCCGACTCGAAACCGAGCCACTGGAAGGGAGGATCGGCTGGGAGGCGAAAGCCACGCGGAAGGTCGCGCTCGACCTGTATCCGGTTGGCCGCTCGGGTCCGTTCATGGAATACCGTTGCGGCGCCGGCGACACCGTGAGCGTGGTCGGTTCGCTGATAGCACCGGTGAAGGCGGGCAAGATGCTGCGCAGCGCTCCGATCACGTATAAGCAGAAGGAGGGCATCCAGAACCCGGAACACCTCGAAGGCGAACCGCTCGATGCGCTCACCGTTACGCCGAACGGTGAAAGCTTCGAACCGCTTGGGGTGAGCTTCGTGGCGACCCTGAGCAACGAGGAACCGGTCGAGATAAACACCGCGTTCTGAGCCCAGAGCTAGGCGGCGACGCCGGCCTTCAGTCGGACCGCCAAGGGCAACGAGGGCGGCCCTCCATCGGGCGGCGAGGCTCTGATACGATTGCCGCGTCGGACGGGCAGGCATTGGTGGTAGATCTGGCTGGTTCACGTATTTTGGCACGTGGACGCAGGTGAGAACGCAGGGAGCGACCCACTGCTGTGGGCAAAGGAGATGATCGGATGATCAGAACAATCAGAGCTGTCGCGCTTGGATGTCTCGGCGCAGGGATGGTCTTGTGCGCGCCGGCGAGCGCCAGCGCGACGACGCTGTACGTGGGCTCGCGAGTCGCCGCGCCGGGCAACAGCTGCACGAATCCGGGCTACGTCTCGATTCAGACGGCGCTCAACGCCGCCGAATCGGGCAACACGATCGAGGTCTGCGGCGGGGCCTACAAAGAACAGCTGCACATCGAAAAGTCGGTGACGCTCAAGGGTCTGGCGAATCCAACTGTCTCGCTGCCCGCGACGCCGGCCAACTCCGAAACGACCTGTGACCTGGAACGCAACGCGGCGCGCGGCGGGGAAGATCAGGATCTCGTGTCGATCTGCACGCCGGGGACGGTCACGATCGAGAAAGTCACGTTCGAAGCGAAGTGGCCGGAAAGCACCTGCGATGACAGCCTCTACAACATCCTCGTGGCGGGCGGAGCGACGCTCGACGCGACGAGCGCGAAAATCGACGGCGCCGGCGCGTTCCCGCTCGACGGGTGCCAGGGAGGAGTGGGGATTCAGATCGGCTCCCAGGCCGGCGACCAGGTCGGTCACGCCACATTGACCAAAACCGCGATCGAAAACTACCAGAAGAACGGCATCACGGTCGACGGCAGCGGCTCGAGCGCAGCGATCACCAGCTCGACGATAACCGGTGCTGGCCCTGCTGCGATCGGCCAAAATGGCATCCAGGTGAGCAGGGGCGCCGTGGCGAACATCAACAAAGTGAAGGTCTCAGACGACGAGTGTGACCTCGTCGGAGTCTGTGGTGCGGGCTCGTCGCTGGAATGGGAGGAAGACGCGGCCGGAGTCCTGTTCTACGAGGCCGGGGCATCGTCGACCGTCTCGAGCTCCAAACTTACGGACAACGACATCGGCGTCGAGTACGTCTCGGGCAGCGCAAGCCGTCCCGCGACGCCGGAGCTGAGCCTGACCGCGGACCAGGTCCACGGCGGCGATGCCTCGGTTCAACTCAACGAGGGGAACGCGACGCTGAACAACGACAAGCTGCTCGGCGCACGCGTGGGCCTGGACATCAACTCCTACTACGGAGAAGCCAACGAATACGCTCCGATCGCAGAAGTCCTCGGCGGCAAGGTGGAAGGATCGCGAGCCGCCGTCCAGGTTGAACGCGACCTGGGCAACCTGCCGGGACGGTTGACCCTGACAGGCGCAAAACTCCACGGGTTCATCGTCAAAGAAGACCCGGAATTCGAAGTCATTCAGTGACACAGCGCTGAAACGGTGTGCGCGCGGGGCGGGCGGAAGCTCGCCCCGCGGCGTTTGTTGCCCGCGATGATCCAGCCTCATCGCGCGTCGCCGTGCGTCGGTCGGTAGCCACCACAACGAGCTAGAGGATGCCCGGCGGGCGCCCCCGGGCAAGGGATGATCGCGCCTCGCGGGCCCGCACACGAGCGAGATCACGCCCGGCGGGCGCCCCAGCGAGCGATCGAGCCGCGCAGTTCGCCGGACGACCGGGACGTGCGCGTGGACGCGCGCGACGAGTCGCTCCCAGCGAGATTCGCGGGAGTGAGGTTTGGGAACGCGCGCGCGGGGGTAGCTGGGGCGCATTCCAGCTGGTGCCGGGCAGCGAGCCAGGCCAGCACTGGAAAAGGGATGGAGGTCCTGGGCAGGTGCACGTGGCAAAGTCGCTAGGGCATAGAGCGCGAGATCGCACGCGAATCGGCGCGGTTTCGACGCTCGTGACGCTCGCCGTCTGGCTGCTGGCGGCCGCGGGCGCGTCCGCGTTCACCGCACAGGGCAGCGTGGAACAGGTGTACGTGACCGGCTTGGCCCCGAACGCCGAAATGTCGCTGCTGAGCGCCGGCGGCGCGACCGTGTACACGCAGAAAGCGGACTCGCTCGGCGGGCTGCTGTTCCGTGAAGTGAGCCCGGGCCATGGCTACCGCGTTCGCCTGGGCTCGGGCGGCGAAGAATCGGGCAAGATCACCGTTCACTCCGACGCGTCCAAGCCCTGGGATCCGAGCGTCTACGACCAGGAAATCCCCGACAACGGCTACACGTATTTGACGACCCGGGATGGTACGAAGCTGGCGATCGATGTGCATCCGCCCACCAGCCCGGCGGGCGAGCCGGGTGCGCCCTCGGAATTTCATTTTCCGACCCTGCCGATACCGGGCGTGCCAACGCCGAGCTACACACCGCCGTACCCGACGCTGATCGAGTACTCGGGCTACGGGTATGCGAACCCGGCCGGCCCGGAAAACGGCATTGCGGTGCTGGCCAACCTGATGGGGTTCGCCGTGGTCGACGTGAACATGCGCGGCACCGGCTGCTCGGGCGGCGCCTTTGACTTCTTCGAACCGCTGCAGAACCTCGATGGCTACGACGTGATCGAAACGATCGCGAAACAGTCGTGGGTGCTCGGCAACAAGGTCGGCATGCTCGGCATCTCCTACGGCGGGATCAGCCAGCTGTTCACGGCGCAGACCGATCCGGCGGGCCTCGCGGCGATCGCGCCGCTGTCGGTGATCGACGCGACGGCGACGACGCTCTATCCGGGCGGCATCCTCAACACCGGCTTCGCGGTGCCGTGGGCCGAACAACGCCAGCAGAACGCCGAACCGGCCAGCCCCGGCCACGGGCAGGCGTGGGCGACCACGCGGATCGAAGAAGGCGATCAGACCTGTGCCGCCAACCAGGCGCTGCACGGCGAGGCGGCGAACCTGCTCGAAAAGATCAAGGCCAACTCGACGTACAACCCGCCGGTGGCCGATCCGCTGGATCCGGTGACGTTCGTCCACAAGATCAAGGTCCCGACGTTCATGGCCTGCCAGTGGGAGGACGAGCAGACCGGCGGCCACTGCGCCGATCTGGCGCAGCACTTCACCGGCACCAAGCGCAAGTGGTTCACGTTCACGAACGGTGCGCACATCGACTCGCTCGACCCGTATACCTATGACCGGCTGTACGACTTCCTGGAGCTGTACGTCGCCCACCAGGCGCCGATCGTCAACTCGGCGGTAGTGAAAGCCGCCGCGCCCGTGGTGTATGACGAAGCGATGGGGCTCCCCAAAACCGACCTCGTGACGCTTCCGGCCGATCCGATCCAGGAACAGCCGACATACGAAGCGGCGCTGGCCGCATTCGAAGAACTGCCGGAGATCCGGGTGTTGTTCGACAACGGTGCCGGGAAGTCGCCGCTCGGCAGCTCGACGGCGGGCGATCCGTACCCGGGATTCGAAGATTCCTTCTCCAAGTTCCCGATTCCGGGCACCAAGGCGAAGACCTGGTATCTGGCCGCGAATGGAGCGCTCGACGAACACCAGAGCGGCGAAGGCGTCGACTCGTATACCTCCAATGCGAATGCCACACCGCCGACCGACTATTCGACGAACACCGGCACGGGCGGTCTCTGGGGTGACGCAGAACAGTGGGAATGGAACTGGGCGCAGCCGCAGCCCGGCGAGGCCCTCTCCTACGTGTCCGCGCCGCTCACCGCCGACACGACCGCGATCGGCGGCGGCGCCGTACACCTGTGGCTCGAGTCCTCGACGCCGGACGTCGATCTGCAGGCCACGGTCAGCGAGGTGCGTCCGGACGGCAACGAGACGTTCGTCCAGGACGGCTGGCTGCGGGCGAGCGAGCGCAAGCTCGCCACCACCAAGGACAACATGTTCGAGCAGAAGCCCACGCTGCTGCAGCCGATCCCGACCTTTCTCGCGTCCGATCGAGAACCGCTGCCGGCGGACGAATTCGTCCCGGTCACGATCCCGCTGTACTTCGAGGGTCACGTCTACCGCGCGGGCTCGCGGATCCGGGTGACGATCGCGGCTCCGAACGGGACCCAGCCGATTTGGTCGTTCGGTCAGACAGAACCCGAAGGCGGCACGGCGACGGAGTCGGTCGCGTTCTCGCCGAGCATGCCCTCGAGCCTCACCCTTCCGATCGTGCCGGGCGTGAGCGTGCCGACGGAACTGCCCGCATGTCCGAGCCTGCGTAACGAGCCGTGCCGCAGCTACCAGCCGTTCGTGAACAACGGGACCTGATGAGAATTGCGAGGGCATCGAGTGCGCCGGTCGACACCGTCACCGCGGGCCGACGAGGCTTTGCCGTCGGACTGCTCGCGGCACTCGCGCTGCTGGCCGTGTGGGCGGCGGTCGCCGCCGCCGGCGCGGGCGCGGCGCAGACGCCCGAAGACGACCCCTTCTACAGGTACGAAGGCAAGAAGTCCACGCTCGAGCAGATGGCGCCCGGGACGGTCATCAAGACGCGCACGGTGCCGTTTCACATCGCCGGCGTCGAACTTCCGATCACTGCCGTCCAGCTCCTTTACCGGTCGACGTCCGAGCTCGGCAGGCCGACCGTCAACGTCACCTCGGTGCTGTTGCCTCCGGTGAAGTTGGGGACGCCCACGGTGCTCTCCTACCAGTCGTTCTACGACAGCCTCACCACCGAAGACGACCCCTCCTACGCGATCTCGGGTGGCTTTGGCGTGGGCGGCGAAATACCGCAGGCCGAGTCGGTCCTGGTCACGCCGGCGCTGCTGGCGGGCGAGACGGTCGTGGTCCCCGACACCGAGGGCGAGGAAGCGGACTTCGCCGCCGGACCGGTGTACGGGTACAACACGCTCGATTCGCTGCGCGCCGCGCTGAGCTCGCCTGCGACGGGCCTGTCGAGCACCGCCAAGATCGCGCTCGCCGGCTACTCCGGCGGGGCGATCGCGACCGAGTGGGCTGCCCAGGAGGCACCTGCGTACGCACCGGAGATCAACGCCGATCTGGTGGGAGCCTCGTTCGGCGGGGTGCTGGTGGACCCCGCTCACAACCTCGAGTACGTCGAAGGGAGCTCGAGCTGGTCCTCGATCATCCCGATGGCCCTCGACGGCCTCGCGCGCGCGTTCCACCTCGACCTGACGCCGTATTTGAGCGAATACGGCAAGGAACTGCTGGCCGAGGACGAACACGCCTCGATCACGAACCGCAAGGAAGTGTCCGGCCTCACGTGGGCGCAGCTCGCCAAGCCCGAATACGCGAGCCCCGAAAGCATCAGGGCGTACGTGAGGACGGCCAACAAGCTGATCATGGGCCACGAAGGAGCGCCGACGGTGCCGCTGCTGATCGGCCAGGGCAACGGCGGCGAAGAATTCGAAGGCACGCCGGGCGACAAGCCGGGCATCGGCCCGGGCGATGGCGTGATGATCGCGGGCGATGTGCGAAGCCTCGCCCGCGAGTACTGCGCCGACGGGATCCCGGTTCACTACACCGAATACCAGCACCTGGGCCACATCGAGGGCGCCGCGCCGTGGTTGGCCGAAACCGTCGGATGGCTGGCGGAACGTTTCGCCGGCCTGACCGCCCCGCAGGACTGCGCGGAAATCGCACCCGGCAATCCACTGACGCCGATCAAGCACAGCAGGCGCTGAGAAGGAGGCCGAGACCCGCCGGATCGTTGATGAGGTGTCGACGGCGACCGCGCGCTGGCGGGAGGTTGCACGGGCGATCGGTCTCGCCACACAGGAGCTGCAGCGACTCGCGCCGGCGTTCGAGCACGATCAGCAGGTCGCGGCGCGCAACCTATCCGGCTCCGCGTCTCGACGCTAGCCGGGTGAGGCGTCGGCGTAAACGGCGAGCCAGGCGAACAGGCTGGTGGTGGCGGCCATCGTGCGGAACATGCCGGGATGCGTTTCGGGGTCGGCGATCGGCCCACCCCACCAGCTCGACAGCCACAGCCCGCGGCTGTCGGCGGCGTGCTGGGCGGCTGCAGCGGCGTTTGCCTGAGCGAGCGTCAGCCAGTACGTTTCACCGCTCGCCTGCCCGTAGGCCATCATCCACTGCATGAAGATCGCGTCGTAGGCGGGCCCGTAGTTGTAGACGTAGCTGTTGCCGACGTAGTGGTGAGCCATCGTGGCGGCCACGGCGCGGGCGGTGGCGCAATAGCTCTCTCCCTGCCCGTCGGCGCAGAGCAGGTACTGCGCATAGATCAGAGGGGCCTGCACGTAGTCGAGGACCGAGCCGGGTTCGCCGGCCTTCTCCAGGTAAAGGCGCCCCGCATCGTCACGGTCGTGAGCGTTCGCCCACAGGACGTATTTGGCGACATCGCCGAGCTGCCAGCGTTCGTGGTCGGCCTGGTAGAGGAGAGCGCCCAGCAGGCTGTCGGCGGCCAGCGCCGGGCCCGAGTGGTAGGGATGATCGGTGTTCCACCACATGCCCCCTCCCCCGCTCGTGTCCCAGCCGGCCGATGCGATGAAGTGAAACGCGCGCTGGGCGTCGCGCAGGTAGCGGCGCTCGTGCGTGGCTCGGTAGGCGTTCAGGAAGGCGAGCCCCAGCCAGCCGTTGTCGTCGAACCACGCCTCCGCGTGCCGGAAGCGGTCTTCGGGGTAGGGCGCATAGCCGTCGAGGTAGGGGTTCCAGTAGTGCTCGGAGGCCCGTGCGAAGCGGTCGACGAGTGCGCGGTGCGCACTCGAGGGATGCGCGATCTCGAGCGCATCGACCGCCTCGAACATCGGCACCTCCCCCCAGACCGTCAGCAGGATGTACGGGCCGTGCGTGCAGTCGAGGTATTCGCAGTACCAGCCACCGTCGCGCCAGCTCGACGCCTGCGCGATCCCACGCTGCGCCAGCGCTTCGTAGTCGGGTGCCACGGGTCCGCCCCCCGGCGTGCCGGCCGCTGTCGGCGCCGAGAGCGGCGCTCGGGCCGCCAGGGGCGCGGCCGCCGAGGCGCCCGGCCAGAGGAGTGGGCACCCGAGCAGCAGGCTGGTGACGATGCGTAGGAGCAGTCTCATAATCGCTCAAGAGCTATCTCGCCACCCGGCCGCGTGCCAGCAGCGATCGGCTCCAAGTCCATACACCCGTCGAGCAGACTGGCCGGCTCGGCCGTGTCGAGCTCGGGACGACTCGATCCGCCTGCCAAGATCCAGACAGAAGAAGGTCATCGCGGCCCGAGCTCGCGGCGAGGGCAATCACGACCCCGGCCTGGAGTAAGGTGAAACGATGGAACGGTCGGCGGTTGTCGTGCTCTACGTGTTCGCACTGGTGGCCGTCGTGGTCGGCGTGGACGTCTTGTTCTTCAGGCAACGGTTCTGGGAGCGCCTGATGGTGAACGTAGGGATCGTCCTGGTGTTCGCCGCGTTCGGTTTGAGGTTCCTGAAGCGCGCATGAGGGGAACCGCCCTCCCGTCCGCACGGGAAGGACCACGGCGGACGTGTACGTAATCATCGCGCTCACCGGCGGCGCGCGTTAGCCGTTTGCGGTTCCTGAAGTGAGCGCGGTTCCTGAACCGAGCCCATGAGGGTCGCCGCTGTCCCGGCGGGCAGGTCGCCTGGGCGGATCCGAACGTGTCGGTCGGATGAGACGGTTCTCACCGGAGGTCCGGGGAAAGCACGGATACCCTGACTCCGATCGGGTCGTAGCCTGATCGCGATATGCGATGGCTGAACCGAGGGGGCAGGTCGTGAGCCCAGTCGTAATGGGGGCGGTGTTCGACCTCAACCACCCCGCGCGCACGGTGGACTGGCATTTCATCCACCTGTCGGTCGCGAACGTCTTGGTGATCGGCGTGATGCTGATCGTGTTCGCGCTGGCGGTCGTCCTGCCGTTTCCGGGCGCGGCGCGCCGCGCGCAGGCGCGCCGGTCCGCGGGTGAGCGCCGGTGAGCACCACGACCGGGACCTCCGATGCCTCGACCGCCGCGGGCAAGCGCTCGTGGACCGTACGTACGCGCGAGCGCGCCGTCGAGGCGCTGCCTCCTGACAAGCTGCTGCCCGACGGGCAGCCCACGTACGTGGCCTCGTGGATCTACGTGTTCGGCGTGGCCGCGATCGCCTCGCTGGTCGTGATCGTCGGCTCGGGCGTGATCCTCGCGTTGAAGGGGCCCGCGTGGTGGCACTACACGGGCGTGGGGCACTTCTTCAACTCGGTCCACCTGTGGTCGGTCGAGCTGTTCTTCTTCGTGATGGTCGTGCACCTGTGGGGCAAGTTCTGGATGGCGGCGTGGCGTGGCGGACGCGCCCGGGTGTGGGTGACCGGCGCGATCACGTTCCTGATCGCCGTGCCCTGCGCGCTCACCGGGTACGTCTCCCAACAGAACTTCGACGCGCAGTGGATCTCGACGCAGGCCAAGGACGCGATGAACTCTGTCGGGGTGGGAGCGTTCTTCAACCTGACGAACTTCGGGCAGATGTACAGCTACCACATCCTGCTGCTGCCCGCCGCGGTGATCGCACTCGTGATCGCGCACGTGTTGCTCGTGCGCCGCCACGGCGTCGTGCCGCCGTTCGAGCTGCAAAAGGCAAGCACCGCGACCGTCAGCGCCGACGCGTCGGCCGGCGACGACGGACCTTCCTCGAGGGAGGCGCCCGCGTGAGCTGGCTGAAACCCAAGGACGACACAGTGCCGTGGAAAGGCGCCTACGCACCCTATGACCTGATCAAGGAGCTGGCGATTGCCGTGGGAGTGATTGCGCTGATCGCGGTCGTGCTGACGATCCTGTTCTCGTCGCCCGACGACAAGCCCTCCACGATCGCCCAGTGGTCACGCCGGCAGCCGGTCAACTTCACCGCCACCGCGGCGAAGGAGCTGAACGGCACCAGCGACACCGCCGAATACGGGCCGCCTTACAACCACGAAAGCGGCAGCGTCCAGCACTTCCTGTTCCTGCACCCGCAGCGGTGGCTCGGGGTCAGCCACCCGATCGACACCGCGGTGGACTACGTGCTCGGGCCGCTGCGCACGATCCCCGATGACCCGGCGCTGCGCAAGGCGCTCGCCGAATACGAAGCTGCACCGGCGGCGACGAAACAGGCTTGGGGAGAAGCCTACGCCAAGCCGCTTGAAGAATACGAAACGGCGGTTGAAGAAAACAAGGCTCCGCCGAGCGGAGTAGCAGAGGACCAGAGCACCGGCGCGATCACGGTCAGGCCGAGCGGCGCCGCGGGTCCTGTACCGGCGATGATGGCGGGCCTGTTGAGCCTGGCGCAGAGCGGCGGGCTCGACGGCGCCCTGTTGACCGGCAACCAGTTCTTCCAGACCGACTACACCGAGCCGTTGCTGTTCATGGCCGACGGTGGGCTGCTCGAAGGGCGCGCCGACGCCCAGCACCTGCTCGGCGAGCAGTGGGGCATGATGAACGAGACCGGCGGCTATCCGGGCCAAACCTGGCTGTGGCTGTACACCCTCTGGTATCAGGTTGAACCGATCAAGTCATCGCCCAACGCGGACATCCAGGTGATGCTGATCATGTTGATCCTCAGCCTGGCGTTCATCTGCGTGCCGTTCCTGCCGATCGTCAACCGCATCCCCCGCTGGATCCCGATCTACCGGCTGATCTGGCGCGAGCACTACCGCGCGCAACAGGGCGCATAGGCGGGACGCGCCGGCGCCGGCAGCTGCTCGACGGCGACTAGCCGTGTTGCGCTTGTCTGCGCTCGGGCGGCGCGACGAGCTGCCCCGGTCTGGCGCGTGTGGATTGCTCGGTACGCCGTTGCACGGGAAGGCGAGCGCTCAGCGTGGTGCCTTTTCCAGGGGTCGACTCGATCTGCAGCTCGCCGCCCAGCAGCTCGGTGCGCTCGTGGATGCCGAGCAGCCCGAAGCCGTCGCTCTGCGCGTCGGGGTCGAAGCCGCGGCCGTTGTCGCGCACGGTCAGGTGAACGGTCGTGGGATCCTCGTGGATCTCGACGACGACGCGCGTGGCCTGGCCGTGCTTGGTCGCGTTCGTGAGCGCCTCCTGGGTGATCCGGTAGAGCGCGGTCTCGAGCTCGCCGCTCATGCGCGTGGACTCCTGGCCCTGCTCGTGTCCGAGCTCGACGCTCATGTCGATCTCCAGGTCCTCGCGCGCGTTGCGGTCGGCGAGCGTCTCGATCGCCGCCCTGACCCCGAGCGCGTCGAGCGCCGCCGGGCGCAGATCGGTGATCAGCGCCCGCAGGTTCGCGATCGTGTCTTCGAGCTGCTCGACCGATTGGGCGAACACCGTCCTGGCCGTCGAAGATTGCTCGGATCGTCCCGCGGCCGCCAGCCCGAGCCGCAGCGCGTTCAGGCCCTGGAGCGTCTCGTCGTGGAGCTCCCGCGCCCAGCGGCTGCGCTCGCCCTCCGCGGCGGCGAGCCGCTGGCGGTGACGCTCGGAGGTCACCGACTGGGCGGTGGCCACTGCGCTCGCCGCGCTGGTCGCGAAGGCCTCCAGCAGGCGCTCGTCCTCGGCGGAGAACCTCGGCCCGTCGCGCAGGCGGTCGAGCACCAGCAGCACGCCGTGAACCGTGCCGCGGAAGATCAGCGGGATCACGATGCCGGCTTTGGCGTTCACGCCGAGCTGTCCGAGACCGTGCTCATCGAAGCGCGCGCGGTTCAGCTCGTCCTCCAGACGCTGCACGCGACGGGTGCGCATCGCGTGCGCGGCGACAGTGTTGGCCAGCGCCACCCGCTGTCTGATCACGCCGGCGGGCAGCTCGCCGGCGCCCGCGGCGATCTCGAGCTGCTCACCGTGGATCAGCTCGATCAGCACGGCCCGCGCCGCAACCAGCGCGCGTCCGCGCTTGGCGACCAGCCTGAGCACGATCTCGGGGTCCGTCTCGCCGCCGAGCGCGCGGGCGATCTCGGTCGTGGCCTGCAGGGTTGCGACGGTGCGCTCGAGCTCGTCGCGGCGCTCGCTCGCTCCGGCGTAACGGCGCGCATGGTCGATCGCCACGGCCGCGTACTCGGCCAGGGTCACGACCGCCTGCTCGTCGGCCTCGGAGAAGCCCGCGCCGCCCGCCTTCTCGGTCAGGTAGAGGTTCCCGTAGGGCTCGCCGTCGATCAGGATCGGGACGCCGAGGAAGCTCTTCATCGGCGGATGCTCGGGTGGGAACCCGTAGGAGCGCGGGTGCTCGTCGACGTCGCTCAGCCGCAGGGGAGCCGGCTCTTCGATCAGCACCCCGAGCACGCCGCGCCCGCGCGGGAGCGTGCCGATCGCGGTGTGCGTGTCGCCGTCGATGCCGCGCGTGATAAAGCGGCTGAGCTCGCTGGTGGACTCGTCGAGCACGCCGAGCGCGGCGTAACGGGCTTCGGTCAGCTCCTGGGCTGCGTCCAGCACGCGGTCGAGCACGGCATCGAGGTCGAGCTCGGACAGCACGCTGCGAGCGACCTCGAGAATCCGCTGTGCCGCTCGATCCATCCTCTGTCTGACCCCCGGTTTTCGATGCTCCCAGCGTCGGCGAGGGCTTGCCGCGCAGGCCGCTGGCTTCGAGTTCATTGAACCATGTCGCAGAGTTGTTTTCAGAGCGAAACGGCCCGGACCTCGGGCCCGATACAGGGTCTGGGCTCGCTCGCGAGCCCGTAGTTCCCGCGGCCGCAGACGCGGATGGCAGCGGATGCGCCACGTCCGCCGCCGGACGAAGCTGCTCATAGCGTGTCCAGTGGAGCCTCGCAACCGACGCCGGCCGGCGAGCTCGCGCAGTCCGCAGCACCGGAGTTGGTGTGGCTGCGCGACGGTGCGCGCGTGTCGATTCGTCCCGTTTGCGATCGGGATGAGCCGGCGCTGCGCTCGTTTCTCGCCGGCCTGTGCGAGCGGGCTCGCTATCTGCGCTTCTTCACGGGCGCGGCCGATCTCGCGAGCGCGGCGCGCTTGGCGACGGCGACGGGACCTGACCGTTTCGGCCTGCTCGCCCACGACGAGACCGGCGCGCTCGTCGGTCATGCCCTCTGCATCCGGCTTGACGAGACGCGTGCGGAAGTGGCGGTGGAGGTCGCCGATCACCTGCATGATCGGGGCCTTGGGACGATCCTGATCGAGCACCTGGCGCGCGTGGCCGAGGGGCATGGGATTGCGCGCTTCGTGGCCGAGGTGCTGCCCGAGAACCGTGCGATGCTCGACGTCTTCCGCGACGGCTTCGACGCGCGTGTCGCTCTGCACGATGGCTCGGATGTGGTCGAGTTTCCCACCTCGGCGTGGCGCGCGGCCCGCGAACGCTTCCCGGAACACGCCTAGATGGCCGAACAGGCCGGGGATGCGATGTCGACCCCGTGGACGGGACGTCGACCCCGAACCGGCGACGGACGTAGGGGCCGGGTCCGGTGTGCCCAGGCTCGATCTGGGATGAGTCAGGTGTTGACCAGTCCGCGCTCGAGTGCGTAACCGACCAGCTCGGAGCGGGTGGTGAGTCTGAGCTTCTGCTGGATGTGCGAGCGGTGGGTCTCGACGGTGCGCACCGACAGGAACAGCTGCTCGGCGATCTCGGTGTTGGTGTGGCCGCGCGCGATCAGCGTGAGCACCTCGACCTCGCGCTTTGAGAGGTCGTCGGGAGGCCCCGACGGCGGCTCGGCGGCGATCTTGGCTCCCAGCCGCGGGTTCAGGTAGCTTTCCCCGGCCGCCGCGTTGCGGACCGCCTCGACGAGCTCGTGCTCGGCGGCGTCCTTGAGCACGTAGCCGAGCGCGCCGGCGGCGAGCGCCTCCCGGGCGAACGCCGGCTCGGTCTGCATCGTGAGCACGACGATCTGCGTGTCCGGAGACTCCTCGCGGATCTGCGGGATCGAGTCGATGCTCAGCTCGCCGGCCATGTTGAGATCGAGCACGAGCACGCTGGGGTGATGTCCACGCACATAGCGGCGGGCGCTGTCGACGTCGCTGGCCTGCGCGACGACCTCGAAGTCCGGCTCGCTGTCGAGCAAGAGCTGCAGTCCGCTGCGCACGACCGTGTGATCATCGGCGAGCACGACGCGGATCGTCGGCCCGGCCGGACCCTCGCCCTCGCCGGCGCGCTCGGCCGATGTGGCGTCCGGCTCGCTCATGGCCGTGACGGTATCGAGTTCGCGGTCCCGTTGCGAGAACGCTAGAGGGCGGCTCGCGCGATGTCCAGACCGAGCGTCGCCGCGCGCTCGCGCAGGTGCTCGCGCGCGTCGGGGTGGGCGGCGCGCTCGATGATCAGCCGAGCCTGCGCGCGCTGGCTGCGCCCGAAGATGTGCGCGCAGCCGTGCTCGGTGATGACCGCGGAGTGCTGAAAGGACGTCACCGGGTCGCTCAGCCGCGCGACGATCGTCGAGCTGTCGCTTGGCTCGTGCCAGGAGCGCAGCGCGATCACCGCGTGCCCGCCAGGTGAGTGCACGGCACCCTCCACGAAGTCGGGCTGGCCACCGAAGCCGGAGTAGAGACGCCCGGCGATGTGGCTGGCGCCGGCCTGGTCTTGAAGATCCACCTGCAGCGCTGTGTTGATGGAGACCATCGCAGGGCGAGCGGCGATGCGGGACGGGTTGTTGGTCACCTCGGTCCGGGTCATCCTCAGCCGGGGATTGTGGTCGACCCAGCTGTAGAGCTCGGGCGAGCCGAACAGGAACGAGCACGCGATCGGGCGCGCTCGATCGAGCGCTCCGCCGCGGTCCAGGTGCATCACGCCGTCCGAGATCATCTCCGACCAGATCGCCAGCTGGCGCCGGTCGGCAAGCGCGCGCAGCGTCGCGTCGGGCACCTGGCCGATGCCCAGCTGCAGCGTCGAGCCGTCCTCGACCAGCTCGGCGACGAGCTCGGCGATCCGCTCGGCGTGCTCGTGCCCCGGTCCGAGCGTGGGCGAATGGAGCTCTTCGGGCGCCTCGATCGCGAGGTCGATGAGCTCCTCGTCCAACTCGCTGTCCCCGAGCGTGTAGGGCATGTTGCGGTTCAGCTGCGCGACCACCAGGCCGCCACGCGCACGCACCGCTTCGACCGCGGCGGGCAGGACGTTCACCTCGATCCCGAGCGAGACCTTCCTTTTGCTCGGCGTCGAGCTGTGCAGCAGCACGACGTCGGGCGGGCGCATCGTCGTGAACAGTCGCGGGACGAGCGAGAGGCGCATCGGCAGATAGTCCAGCCGCAGGCCCGCGTCGCGCATGCCCGGTCCGACGAACGGGGTCTCGAAGATCACCCCGTCTCGCTCCGGCAACGGCGCCTGTGCCGCGAGCATGAACAGCCGGTAGCGCTCCACTGCGCGCTCCAACGTGTCGAGCAGTGCTCTCGGGGTGGCGAGGTTTCCGCTCGCCACGACCCGCGGCTCGCAGACCGGGAGCGTTGTCAGGGCCTCTTCGAGCTGCTGCTCGGAGATCACTCTCATAACGCTCGGCCGGCGAGCGGGAACGCCGGCAGCAGGTTGAAGACGAGGATGCGTGCGATGCGAAGGCTGCGTCCGGGCATTGCACCGCACCATATGAATCGAGGCCCGCTCGACACATCGGGGCTGACCCCTGTGGTCATCCGTAGTGGACACTGAGCGCTCCCGGTGGACACCGCGGATGAACGAAGATGACAGTTTGGGGGACGATGCGCTCCCAATGAAACGCGAGCCAAAAGGATCGGCGATGTCAGCGATCGCGGATCCCTCGTCTTCGTCCTCGTCGTCATGGCGCCCGTCGTCGCGCAACGCGAAACCGCGTGCCGCGCCGCACATCGCTGCCGGCGCGCTTGACCGCGAGCAACTGCTGGACCGACTGCATCGCCTCCGTGCGATCCTTCCGGCGTTTGCCGAGGAGCTGGCGAGCTCACGCCGTCAAGCGGCTGCGCTTCGCGTTGAGAACCGTGGGCTGCTGGCTGAGGTGCGCCGTTTGCAACGGCGCTGCGCGACGGGCGACCCATCCGGCCCGTCGGCGGACATCCCTCGGCAGTCCTAGCGGGATCCAGCACGTTCACAGCACTCGGGCAAGGCCAGAGCGCTATGGCTCTGTCGCGGGCAGGACGGCTTGCTTGCGTGTGACGTGTCATCGTCACCAGCCCGAGGAAGCAAAGCGTCGGCCGTCCGGGACTGCGGGAAGGATCCGATCTGCGGTCGGAGGAAACTACGCTCGCCGCAGCGCATCGCGTCTCTGATACTGGCTATAGCCCCCATCCTGGGGTCCAAGACAGCGAAAGGGTGCTCCGGTGTTCGAGAAGATCGTGGTTGGGTACGCAGGCGATGAGGCCGGGCGTGACGCGGTCAAGCTCGGGGGTCGGCTCGCGGCCGCGTTGGGCGCGAGCCTGACGGTCGTATACCCCTACAGCCCGCTGCTGTACTCCGTGTCCACTGAGACTGCCGAGACGTGCGTGCGTGACGAGCTGCAGACGCTTCTGCCCGCCGGCCAAGAGCTGCCTCCGGTGAGCTACCGATGGAGCAGCTCGTCGTGGCCGATCCACGCACTGCACGGCATCGCCGCTGACGAAGACGCCGGGCTGATCGTGCTCGGCGCGGCTCGCAAAGGGCTTGCGGCCCATCTGCATGCCAGCCTGATGGAGCGCTTGGTGCATGGCGCCCCGTGCGCGGTGCTGGTGGCACCCGCTGGCTACGCCGATCGCGACGATGGCGGTTGGCGGCGCATCGGCGTTGGCTTCACGGATTCGCCTGAGGGCAGAACTGCCCTGCGATTGGCTCACTCGCTCGCCGGCATCTTCGGCGCTGAGCTCAGCGTGCTCGCCGCCTCGTGGCTCAGGCCGATCGTCCGAGGCTACGCCGGGATCGCGATCGCCGTGTCAGCGCTCGAAGCCGACACGTATACCGAGATCAGGGCCACCGTCGAGCGCGCGGTCGCAGAGCTCGACTCTGACACACCCGTTTCCACGCTGACGGTCAACGGCGACCCATGCAACGTGCTGGTCGAGCAGTCCGACAAGCTGGACCTGCTGGTGCTCGGCTCGCGGGCCTACGGCCCGTTGCGTCACGCCCTGTTGGGGAGCGTCTCGGCGCCCGTGATGCGAGAGGCCCACTGTCCTGTTCTGGTGGTACCGCGCGGAGCCCGATCTGATGCGAGCGAGGCTGACAGCGAGCGCGCGACGATCACCGCAGGCGCCGGCTGAGCACGCTGCGGTGATCGCTTCTCAGCAGCCGCTTGCGCGAGCAGTCAGCGCCGTACAGCCTCACGACTTCAAGAAGCTGGACGCGGTCGCGCCAGTGCTGGTCAGGCTCGAAGCTGAGTCTTGTGAGCCGGAACGGTGAGCTCGTCGTGGGTAGAGATGTGAGTCCGCAAGGGCGCGCGACAGGCGAGCCGTGGCTTTGCGCTCACTGCGGCGAGCCGGTCGGCGCGTATGAGCCGATGGTCACCGTCGAAAACGGGCGAGCTCGCCGGTCTTCGAGGATCGCGGAGCTTCGCGCGGGCCGGCTTGCCTCCGAGCACCGTTACCACCAGGCTTGCTATGTGGTCGAAGACGCCGAGCCGCCGGCCGAGTAGCTCTCACCGAGAAGCGCATACGGACACTTCCGGCAACGGGGCTGCGGGCGTCAGCGGGTCCCGATGTCAGCGCGGCTGGCGCTCGCGCAGAAAGTCATCGAGCCGCACTTCGGGGTGCAGCTCGTAGTCGACCGAGTCCGGCACCGAGACAGCGCCGAGGATCGGCAGCAGCACGTCGAGGTAGGTGCGGGCGGAGTCCGTGGCATCCCACTCGTAGGCGCCCGCGTAGCCGCAGGTGTGCGGATCGACCATCCACAACTTCGTCCCGAATCCGTCGAACCCGCTCCAGAAGGGCGTCGTGAGGATGCACAGTCGCTGAAACAACCGGTGGGGTGCCCGCGCCGACCCGATCAGCCGGAGCCTGAAGCAGACCTCGATGACGGTCGGCTCTCCATCGGGGAGCGGCCCTGCCGTCTCTCTGAACACACGGTAGGTGCGCCCGTCGCACAGTCGATAAGAGCGCCGGAGCCGTTCATCGCGAAGCCGCAGCCCGCGGCTCACCGACAGCCCAGGGAAGCGAGCCACCGAGGACAGCACGAGACGGGCCCCCTGCCGAGCCGTGATCCTGCGCTCGCTGCCATGCGCTCTGGTGCGCATCGCATCGCCTGCTTTTGGGCGCGTACGACCGACCACTGAGAAGAGGGCCATGCGCGCAGCCTGCCAGGCGCATGTGCGCCGGACCTCCGTACAAGATGCCAGCGCGGACGCGGCGGACTACTGAGCCCCGCGGTCCGCCTCACCCTCGCGGTCGGTCGGCGTCCTCGCCTCCCGGTCCGTCAACGTCCTCGGCCTCGCGGTCAGTATCCGTAGTTGTGTCCCTGCGACTGGCGGGATCGAGCGGATACCAGGCACGCAGGCCGGATCTACGGTTGGCGGTAAATCCCTGTACCAAGGAGTGAGCTCATGTCTGTTCGCGTGGCTATCAACGGTTTCGGGCGCATCGGGCGAGGCGTTCTGCGATGTGCGCACGAGCGCCGTGCCGACCTGGAGGTCGTCGCCGTCAACGACCTCGTCGACGCCTCCACCCTGGCTGCGCTGCTCGAGCGCGATTCGGTTTACGGGAGGTTTCCCGGGACCGTGCTTGCACGCGAGGGCTCGATCGTGGTCGATGACACCGAGATCCCGGCGCTCGCCGAGGCCGATGCGGGCGCGCTGCCATGGAGCGAGCTCGGTGTGGATGTGGTGATCGAGTCCACCGGCCGACTGCGCACACGCGCCGCAGCAGCGCGGCACCTGAGGGCCGGCGCACGGAAGGTGATCCTCAGCGCGCCGATCAAGGGCGACGAGCCGGCCGACGCGAATGTCGTGCTCGGCGTGAACTTCGAGACCTATGACCCCGAGCGCCACCACATCATCACGAACGCTTCCTGTACGACCAACTGCCTTGCGCCCGTGGCCAAGGTGCTGCACGAGACCGTCGGTATCCGCCACGGGCTGATGACGACGGTGCACGCCTACACGGCCGACCAGAACCTGCTCGACGGGCCGCACAAAGACCTGCGCAGGGCACGCGCCGCGGCGGTGAATCTCGTCCCGACGTCGACCGGCGCCGCCAAGGCGCTGGGGCTGGTGATCCCCGAGCTCGACGGGCGCCTGAACGGGCTCGCGCTGCGCGCCCCGGTGCCGACGGGGTCGATCGTCGATCTGACCGTGGAGGCCGAGCGACCAACCGAGGTCGAGGAGGTCAACGCAGCATTCCGCGACAGCGCGGCAGGGCCGCTGTGCGGGATTCTCGAGTACAGCGAGGAGCCGCTGGTCTCGGCGGACATCGTGGGCTCGCCCAGCTCGGCGGTCTTCGATTCTCTGCTGACGAGCGTGATCGATGGTACGCAGGTGAAGGTGCTGGCCTGGTACGACAACGAGTGGGGCTACTCCAACCGGCTGGTGGAGCTGGCCGAGCGGGTGCTCGTTCCGGTGACGGTCTGAGACTCGCCGTCCGCGGCTGAGCCCGTCAGACCTCCTCGGGGATCATCTCGATCGCGCCGCAGGGACACTCGACGGCGCACATGCCGCAGCCCTTGCAGTAGTCGAGGTCGAAGGCGTATGGAGATCCGTCCGCGCCGGGCTTGATGACCGCGTCGTCGGGGCAGACGCCGTAGCAGTTGTCGCAGGAGAAGCAGTTGCCGCAGGACAGGCAGCGCCGCGCCTCGAACAGCGCCGAGGACTCGTCGAGGCCCTGCAGGACCTCCTCGAAGGTGCTCTGGCGGCGCACGCTCTCGAGCAGCGGCTGGACGGTGCGCGGCGCGTCGGTGAAGTACCACGGGTTGATCTGCTCGAAGCTCGCGAGCTGCACCTGTGGCTCGGGGCGGGCAGGAGCGCCGCGCAGCCATCCGTCGATGCAGCGCGCGGCGCGGGCGCCGTGGCCGATCGCGACCGCCGCCATGCGCTCGGCGGGAACCATGTCGCCACCGGCGAACACGCCTGGGTGGCCGGTCATCATGCGCTCGTCGACCTTCACGACGTGATCCTCGATCTCGATCCCGTCGAGATCCTGGAGCAGCGCCAGGTCGGCGTTCTGGCCGAGCGCGAGCACGACGGTGTCGGCGTCGAGCTGCTCGTATTCGCCGGTGGGCTGTGGGAACCCGCTCTCGTCCAGGCGCATCCGCTCGATCGTGAGCTGCTCGCCGTCGGCGGCCGTGATCGTGGAGAGCCAGCGGAAGGCGATGCCCTCCTGCTCTGCTTCGGCGAGCTCGGTGGCGTGCGCGGGCATCCGCTCGCGGGTGCGGCGGTAGACGACGATCGGTTCGCTCGCGCCGAGCCGCTGCGCGCTGCGCGCCGCGTCCAGTGCGGTGTCGCCGCCGCCGTAGACGACGACACGGCGCCCGAGCTGGGGCTGCTCGCCCTCCCCGAGGTCGTGCAGCATCTTGACCGCGTCGATCACGTGCGAAGCGGTGCCGCCCGGGATCTGCACCTGGCGGGCGAGGTGCGCACCGACGGCCAGGAACGTCGCGTCGTAGGCGCCCTCCCGCATCACGGCCGGCAGGTCCTGCACCGGCTGGTCGCATTCGAGCTGCACGCCGAGCGCGAGGATCCGCGCGATCTCCGCGTCGAGCACGTCCCTCGGCAGGCGGTAGGCGGGGATGCCGTAGCGCATCATGCCGCCGGGCTTGGCCGCCTGCTCGCGCAGCGTGACGTGGTGGCCGCGCAGCGCGAGCTGGTGGGCAGCCGACAGCCCCGAGGGTCCGGCGCCGACCACGAGTACGCGCTTGCCCGTCGGCGCGGCGGGCTGGGGCAGCTCCCAGCCGGCGCGGATCGCCTCGTCGCCGAGGAAGCGCTCGACCGAGTTGATGCCGACGGCCTCGTCCAGCTGGATACGGTTGCAGGCCGTCTCGCATGGGTGGTAACAGACGCGGCCCATGATCGCCGGCAGCGGGTTTGAGGCCACGAGCGCCCGCCAGGCGCGCTCGTAGCCGGCGCCGCCGGACTCGGCCTCATAGAGCCAGCTCTGGATGTCCTCGCCGGCGGGGCAGGCGTGGTTGCAGGGCGGCAGCCGGCGCACGTATTCGGGTCGTTCGGTGCGCCAGTCGCCTGTGCGGTTGGCCTTGCTCGAGCCGACGTCGAGCGTGATCGCGAAGGGGCGCTCCGTGCGGCTCATCGCCCTCCCCTCCCCTGATCGCGGTCCCGGCTGCCCATCACGAGCCCGCCCGCGGATCGCGGTCTCGCCCGCTCATCAGGAGCCCGCCTGCCATCGCGGTCCCGCCCGCTCATCACGAGCCCCGCTCACTGACCGCGAGCGCGTCGAGCAGCCCAATGCCCGCGTCTGCACGTTCCTCGCCGCTGCTGTTGCCGCCGTCGTCGCCGGCACCACCACTGTCCCCGCCGCCGGTGCCGGCGTGCTCACCCCCGGTCGCCGGCGCGGTGAGAGCGAAGCGCTCGATGTTGCGATCGGCGAGCGCCTGCAGCCGCTCGACCACATCCGGGCGCCCGTCGCCGTCGAACAGGTGCGCGAAGCGCTTCTGCCGGCGCAGGTACTCGCTCACCGGCACCTGGCGGCGGATGCGCGCGACGTCCGTGATGCGCCCGTCGAGCGCCTCGAACACGGGGAACAGGCCGCTCTCCTTGGCCAGCCGCGCGATCAGGATCGTCTCGGCCGTGGCGGACCCCCAGCCCAACGGGCAGGGCACGAGCACGTGGATGTAGCGCGGGCCGTGCAGGCCCATCGCGCGTGCCACCTTGGCCTCCAGGTCGCGCAGGTCCGCGACGGTGGCGGTGGCGACATAGGGAATCTCGTGCGCCATCGCGATCAGCGGTGCGCTCTTGCCCTGACCGAAGGCGTTGCCCGGATCGGAGCCGAGCGGCTCGGTGGTGGCGGTGCGGGCCGCGGGCGGCGTGGCGGCCGAGCGCTGCACCCCCGTGTTCATGTAGCCCTGGTTGTCGTAGCAGATGTAGAGCACGTCATCGCCGCGCTCGAACATCCCGGACAGGCACGCCAGGCCGATGTCGACGGTGCCGCCGTCGCCGCCCTGTCCGACGACCCGCACGTCCTCGCGACCTTTGGCGCGCAGCGCGGCGGCGACACCGCTTGCGACGGCGGGCGCGTTGGCGAACAACGAGTGGATCCAGGGCAGCTGCCACGAGGACTCGGGGTAGGGCGTCGAGAAGACCTCCAGGCAGCCGGTCGCGTTGGCCGCGATCAGCCGCCCGCCGGTGGCGCGCAGCGCTGCGTCGAGCGCGTAGCGGGCGCCGAGCGCCTCCCCGCACCCCTGGCAGGCGCGATGCCCCTTGGTGATCGCGTTGGAGCGCGCCGGGTCCGACTGCACCGCACGCTGGTCCTCGCCCAGCAGCCGTCCGCCGACCGCGAAGGTGCCGGTCTGGTAGAAGCGCTCGCCGCTCCGGCTCATACCGGCTCCGCCCTGACGGCGCCGAGCTCGCGCAGGATGCTCTCGGCGTGTGGGCCGGGACGCTCGGCGCCCGCTGCGGGCTCGAGCTGGCGCTCGACGATGTCGCGGCGCAGGTCGAGGAACTCGACCTCCCCGAGCTTCCCGCCGGCGGCTCTGTCCAGGAGGGCGCGCAGCGACCTGCGGGTGATCGCGCGCCCGCCGAGCCCGGCGATCACCGCGTGCACGTCGACCGGGTGGCGCCAGAGAGCGGTGCGCACGTCCGCCGAGACGATGCCGCCACCCCCTACGGCGAGCGCCCGCTCCAGCACCACGACCCGTCTGGCGGCGCGCAGCGCGCGGCTCAGCTCCTGAGCGGGGAACGGCCTGTAGGACTTGACGGCGAGCGCGCCGATCGAGACGCCCTGCTCGCGGAGTTCGTCGACGACCTGCGCCACCGTGCCGAACACCGATCCGAGCGCCACCACGACGGTCTCGGCGTCGGTGCTGCGGTGGCTTTCGAGCAGGCCGCCGGAGCTGCGGCCGAAGTGCTCGCGAAAGTCCTCTGCGACCCGGGTGATCGTGTCGAGCGCCTGGATGTGCTTGGCGTATGCGAGGTAGCGGACCTCGGTGAAGGCCTCCGGCCCGACCATCGCGCCGATCGTCATCGGCTCGTCGGGGTCGAGCACCTGCCTGGGCTCGAACGCCGGCAGGAACTCGTCGATCTGCTCCTGGGTCGGGACCTCGAGCGGCTCGAAGGCGTGCGTGAGCACGAACCCGTCCATGCACACCATCACCGGCAGCGAGAGCTGCTCGGCGATCCGGTAGGCCTGCACGTGCAGGTCTACGGCCTCCTGGTTGTCGGCGGCGTAGAGCTGGATCCAGCCGCAGTCGCGCAGCGCCATCGCGTCGGAGTGGTCGTTCCAGATGTTGATCGGCGCGCCGACGGCGCGGTTGGCGACGGTCATCACGATCGGCAGTCCCAGCCCGGAGGCGTTGAACAGGGCCTCGGCCATGTAGAGCAGCCCCTGGCTCGCGGTGGCGGTGTACGTGCGCGCGCCGGTGGCAGAGGCGCCGATCGCGACCGAGCAGGCAGCGAACTCCGACTCGACATTGACGAACTCGCAGCCGTTCAGCTCGCCCGTGCGCACCAGCCGCGAGATCCCCTCGACGATGTGTGTCTGCGGCGTGATCGGGTACGCCGAGACGACCTGCGGCCGACAGCGCGCGACCGTCTGCGCGACCGCTTGAGAGCCCTCCAGCTGTCTACGCATGGGCCGGCTCCGCGATCTGCCCGAAGCCGTCGCGTGCGGCGGCGGCGTTGCCCTGCGCCGCGGCTCCCGTGAAGCGCTCGTCGATCGCGCGGGTGAGTGCCTGCAGCGACACGATCCCGGTCTGCGCCGCGAGCGCGCCGAGCAGCGCGGCGTTGGGTATCGGCCGTCCCAGGCGGGTGCGCGCGAGCTCGCTCGCCGGCACGCTGGCCAGCCGCTCGGGACGGTGGCGCTCGCTGAGCTCTGAGAGCCCGAGCTGCTCGATGCTGCGCGTCGAGTTGATCAGCACGTACCCGTTCTCTCCGAGGCCGGCGAAGACTTCGACGTGGTGCAGCAGCGTGGGGTCCTGTATTACGACCGCGTCGGGCTCTGCGATCGGTTCGCGCAGCCTGATCGGCTCGGTGTCGATGCGGCAGAACGCGACGACGGGGGCGCCCATGCGCTCGGAGCCGAAGCTCGGGAAGGCCTGCGCCTCGAGCCCTTCGCCAAACGCCGCCAGCGACAGCAGCTCGGCGGCCGTCACCACTCCCTGTCCGCCGCGGCCGTGGATGCGCACGGCGAACATCAGTCTCGCGCGGCGTCGAGCAGGACCCGCCGCTCGGCCGCCGCGATCAGCGCGCGGGTGCGGTCGACGACGTCCATGTTCACCGATACGCAGTCGATGCCGGCGCGCACCAGCAGCTCGGCGTACTCGGGGTGCACCGAGGGAGCCTGGCCGCAGATCGAGGTGCGCAGGCCCAGCTCGCGCGCGCGCGGGATCAGCTCGCGCAGGTAGGCCACGACGGCGGGGTCTCGCTCATCGAAGGTCTGCGCCAGCAGCTCGCTGTCGCGGTCGGCGCCGAGCAAGAGCTGCGTGAGATCGTTGGAGCCGACCGAGATGCCGGCCACGCCGAGCGCGGCATAGTCGGCGAGGTTGAACAGCACCGAGGGGACCTCGGCCATCACCCACAGCTCGAAGCCGCGCCGCTGCAGCAGCCCGGACTCGGCGATCAGCTCGCGGCAGCGCCGCAGCTCCGCG
>Ga0335073_10000248_pt1 | contig 68717 bp, 68 predicted proteins | sample Lox_Sample_22_FD_207093 | JGI IMG/M metagenome (GOLD analysis project Ga0335073, IMG submission 207093) | Soil microbial communities from Loxahatchee National Wildlife Refuge, Florida, United States - Lox_Sample_2.2 | ecosystem: Environmental > Terrestrial > Soil > Wetlands | place: USA... | reverse complement strand
AGGTGGATCGTCGCAGCGGCAAGCCATGCATCCGGCACGGCATTTCCTTTGAGTTGCTTCTCGATGCAAAGTTGCCGCAGGCGCCGCCACTCAGGGCCGAGCGGCGCAAGGTGGACACCTTGAGCGGTGAGCAGCGCATCGACAAAGGCCAGGGCCTCGTCGACCGGCGTTGGCTCCTGGAAAATCTTGGGACTGCTTACCAGCTGCAAGAAGCTGGCCAGCACCATTGGCATAAGAATCAGCGTGCCGCCCGAAGCGGCAGCTGAGGCGGCGTCTTCAAGCCAGCTGCGAGCGATACGATAGTGCGGATGGTCGCTGCGTGAAGCGGCAACGAGGACATTGACGTCAGGCGTCATCGCCCAATGCTGCCAACATTGCCTTGTTGCTCAGCGGATCGACGCCAGCCGCTAATCCGCCGCGTCCTTTAAATACGGGAAGGCGCAGCTTGCCGCGTGGGGGCGCCGACTGGCTTCGAAGTCGGAGCTGGAGCCCCTCCTCGATCACACGGGTCAGACTGGTGCGCTGCTGGGCGGCCAGCGCCTTGGCATCGGCAAGCAACTGGTCGTTGATGTCGAGCGTCGTTTTCATCGGTCCATCATACAGAATTCTGTATTGGCATCGCAAATGAGGACCAAGGAACTGGGGAGACCAGCATTCCCCCACAGCGCGCCCGGAGGCGGGTTTTGCCACTTTTGCCCAGAAACTCTGGTCGTTCCATACGAGGGTCGCCGATCGAAGGTGTCGATGTTCTGGGCAACTCAATCATAAATGCCGTTGAACGTCCCGCGAAAACGCAGATGATCTGCGCCCAGCAGGACTGCATTGACGGTTCCCGCCAGCTCAAACTTGCCCGTCAGCTCCAGATTCGTCGTGAAAGTTGCGGTCGCGAGACCGGGGCGAGTTATTGCCAGTTCTGCCCCCAAAACTCCCCGATGTGCCGGCGTGCGCCCTGTGCAATCCTGATCGCCATGAAGGCTTTTCACTGCTGCAGTCGATCATCGGGCGCAAACCGCAGGAAGTCCCGAAGCCGCGCGTTTCGCGACGCTCATCGATGGCGCCGAAAACGGACGCTGATCAGCGGCCGACAATCACATCAATGCCTGACAACACGAGTTCCAATTGACGCCTTGGTATTTTCCCCACCCGTTCGACAAGCTGGCGTTTGTCCAAGGCGACAATCAGCGACACGTTGGCAACGAAGTCTTTCGGCAAGCTGGTCGCTGCGGCGGACAATCGGACATTCCCCGGCGCACGCTCCCATTTCAGATTGCTCGTCAGCGGCACGCAGACGACCGTGCCGATCCGACCGGTATTCAGTGCATCGCATTGCACGACCACCACGGGACGTCGATAGCCCGGTGCCGAACCCACCGGCTCGCCTAGATCAGCCCACCAGGTTTCGCCCTGCCCGATTACCACTCAGTCTTTTTCAAGATCTGCCGCGAGGCAGCAACGCTAAACGCGTCCGGCTCAATGTCCACGTCCCTCACCACATCGTTCATCCGCTCGGTGACCCGGTCCGGAGCATGTGTTCCGATGAATTCTCCGAGCGCCCGGCTGCAGACGTATCCGAGTGACCCACACCGGGTACTCCGGAGGGTTCCAATGAACAAGGCGCCCTGAGTTATCGCCAGTTTCACCGACAATCTCGGCCTTACGCGTCAGCCGGGATCCAATTTACCGTCAAATCCACCGCCAGAAAAATTCGCTTGAGGACGATAGACGGCGATAGATGCTGAAATGACGCAAGATTACCGGCTACGGCTTTGCAAGCTCCGGGCGGATTCGACGCGCTGTCTTTTTCTAGCCCAAATGAGGGCGTTCATCGCGGCATCACAAACGGTGGCGATTGAGCGCCGTCAGATGCACGCTCCACTGAGTCTAGTCTTCAGTATCACCGTTGGTTTCCAGTCGGCGGCGAAGCGTTGAAATGACCTTATGGGTTGCTTCGATGTCCACAACCCGAAGACCATCGGCCAGGCGATTGATCCAGGGCGTCTGTACGTCCATGGCCGCACTGAAAGCTTCCTTGCCCTTTTCCGTAAGGATAACCAGCTGCGCTCGCCGGTGATGCGGATTCGGTTGGAATGCGACGAGTCCCTCCGCGGCCAGATCATTCACGATCCGCTGCACATTCTGGCGATTCCCGCCCATGTCACGGGCCAACCAGGCGACCGGCTGCGCGCGCTCCGCGGCTACGATAGTGCCCAGCACCTGCCAGCGCGCGCTCGTCAGACCCAGATCTGAAACAAGCCTATCCCCTGCGTTGAGCATGCGATTGTTGAGCCTGAAGAGCTCAAGGACGACGTCCGTCAGGGCCCGCCCCCCCGGGGTCTGCTTGGTCTTGCTCATGTGATTTATGATGCCATCTTGACACCACGATGTCAACGCGGTAGATTTTCCACACATGGCACCCATTTGTCATCATGCAACCAATCTAGAAGGAGCTGCTTTATGCTTTCCCTGCGCCCAATGGATCCCGCATTCCCGATCGAGAAGCAGCTTCAAGCGACCGCCACACCCGCCATTCTCGTCAACCTCTTCACGGTCGCCGAGACCGACATCCCATCTCTGATGGCGGCTTGGGAGAAGGATGCCAACTGGATGAAGCGCCAGTCTGGCTTCATCTCGACGCAGCTGCACCGCGCCATCGGTGGGAGCTGCATGTTCATGAACTACGCCGTCTGGGAGTCGGTGGGACATTTCAGGGCCGCATTCACGAACCCGGATTTCGTCAGTGCGCTGGGTGCCTATCCCTCTAGTGCGATCGCGCAGCCGCACCTGTTCGCCAAAGTTGCGGTACCCAACCTCTGCTCTGCGTGAATGAGTAAGGGTATCCAGCCATGCCGAAGCGCATCCATCTCATTGCGGGGATCCTGTCCCCGCTTCTCATCGCCACCTTCTTCACAGCGACGATAATGGTCGAGCTGTTTGGGCCTCATGCCGCCGTCGCCCAGCTCAAGGCTCTCATCGTCACACCGGGACTGTGGGTACTTCTGCCCTGTCTTGCTGCGACCGGGGGCAGTGGCATGTTCATCGGGAAAACGCGCAAAGGCCGGCTTGTCGAAGGAAAAAAGAAGCGCACGCCATTCATTGCTGCCAACGGGCTGCTCGTCTTGGTGCCGTGCGCCATCTTCCTCAACCACTGGGCATCTGCCGGAATCTTCGATACGCGCTTCTACGTCGTCCAGGCGCTGGAGCTGCTCGCGGGAGCGACGAACGTGACGCTCCTCGCTCTCAATGTCCGCGATGGCTTGCGGCTGGCGGGGCGGTCGCGCGCTCCGGCGCCCGCCGCTGCGCGCCCTTCCTAATCCGCCTTGGCCCAAGAGGTAGCCGCGATGAATACAAGCAGTCCGTACCGACAGTTTGTGTGCCAGATCTGCGGATACGTCTATCCAGATCTTGGCCTTCAATGAGATTGCTGCCCATGCAATACTCCAGGGCTTGAACTTACCGTCAGATCTACCGCCAAATAATTCGCTTGAGGACGATAGACGGCGATAGATGGCGACAGTGTTCGGGAGACGATGTCCCTGACATCGCAGTGCACGCCATAAGAATTGCACGCTGTATCGCCACAAGATACACTACTCCATGATCAAAGGCTTCCGCCATCGCGGGCTGGAACGGTTTTTTCGTACTGGTTCAAAGGCCGGTATTCAACCAAAGCACGCGAAGCGTTTGCGGCTGCAACTGGGTCAGTTGGACGCCGCCCTCGGCTCTGAGGATATGAACCGACCCGGGTGGCGTTTGCATCCGCTCAAGAGTGATCTTCAGGGTCACTGGTCTGTGTGGGTAGATGAGAATTGGCGGCTGGCGTTCATATTCGAAGGCGTCGATGCAATCTTGGTCGATTATCAGGACTATCATTGATTGGGGGATTTTTTCTAATGACACGCATGCACAATCCACCGCATCCCGGGGAAATACTGCAGGATACCGTTCTACGATCGGACGGCGGAATGACGGTGACAGCGTTTTCAAAACGGCTAGGCGTTTCGCGCGTAGCACTCTCACGCGTGGTCAACGGCCGCGCCGCCGTTAGCGCCGAATTGGCAATTCGCCTTGCGGCAGCTCTTGGAGGGTCAGCGGAATCGTGGCTGACCATGCAGGCCGCGTTTGATTTGTGGCAAGCCGCCAAGAAGAGGCGGCCCAAGATCAAGCCCCTTACAGCTGACGCACTCTCGTCGGCGCCGACCTAATGGGTGGGGGCGTCTCAAGTTTCGTTGATTCTCTGATGGCACTGCTCCCGTAGATGCCCAAGTTCGTCAGGCAACCGCCGGCCGTATTCGAAGACGCCATTCTGGTTGCCGGTGGTGAGGTTGATGAGTACCACATCTGCCTCGGCTTCTACGGCGATGAACTCAATCCAGATGAGCTATCAGCGCCCCTCGGTATAAAGCCGACCTCATCAAGTCTGAAGGGCGATCTTGTCAACAAAAACGAGCGCGCTGTTCCAGCACCTTGCCGATGCGGGCAGCAATCTGCTGCACCAGCTCCTGCAGCTCGGTTCCTGTCGGCGCCGGCACATGCCGGAACACCGGCGCCGCACCTTCCCCAGGCACATACACCCCATCCAGGAAGATCGTGTGGAAGTGGATGTTCAGGTTCAGCGCCGAGCCGAAGCGTTGGATCAGCGTCACGGCACCTGGGAAGCCGGTCGCGCGGGTGAGGCCCGCCTGCTGCAGCAGGAAGCCGGAAATCGCCCGGTAGACCGTGCGTAAGACCACCGTCAGGGAATCCGGATCCGTGGCGAGCAGGAACCGCAGCGCGAAGGGCAGCGACAGTACCCACTGTCGCAGCGGACGCTCCGGCAGCACCTCATCGGCCAGCAGCGCTGCGGTCTCGGCCATGCGCCGACCACCGCACGAAGGACAAAACCCGCGCTTCTTGCAGCTGAATGCCACGAGCTTCTCGGCGTGGCAACCCTCGCAGCGTACGCGCAGGAAGCCCTGCTCCAGACGACCGCACTTCAGATAGGCGTCGAACTCCTGCTGCACGTAGTCGGGCAGTGATTGACCCTCCGTGGCACGCAGCTCAAGGAAATCCGGATAGTGCAGCTCCACGAGCTGATACAGCAGCGTGGCCTCGGGCCGATGATGTGCGTAGCCCGACGGATCGATGAACGGCGGTGCGCGACGCCGGCGCGCACAGGCGGCGGCCGGCATGGGGTGCGTCCCGGTGGGTGACAGGGACCACGCAGGCTACGCCGACCGTCGGCAGCTTCTGAATGTTCAAAGGCCTGCGTTTACCCAGATATGCCGTGTTAGACCCATATCCACCTGGAATCCCCACCCTGCATGGGGATGCGCAACGACGCACAATGAAGCGCGGCGACCCCTCACTCCCACTCGATCGTCGCCGGCGGCTTGCCGGAGATGTCGTAGACCACGCGGGAGATGCCCTTCACCTCGTTGACGATGCGCTGGGTAACGCGCTCGAGGAAGTCGTACGGCAGACGCGCCCAGCGCGCGGTCATGAAATCGACCGTCTCGACGGCGCGCAGCGCGACCACCGGGTCGTACTTGCGGCCATCGCCCATGACGCCGACCGAGCGCACCGGCAGATATACCGCGAACGCCTGGCTCACCTTGTCGTAGAGCTCCTCCCGGCGCAGCTCTTCGATGAAGATCGCATCCGCGCGGCGCAGCAGATCCGCGGACTCCTTGTGCACCTCGCCGAGGATGCGCACGCCGAGGCCGGGGCCCGGAAACGGATGCCGGCGCACCATCTCGACCGGCAGGTCGAGCGCCAGGCCGAGATTGCGGACCTCGTCCTTGAACAGCTCACGCAAAGGCTCGAGCAGCCTGAGCTTCATGTGCTGCGGCAATCCGCCCACGTTGTGGTGCGATTTGATGACGTGCGCCTTGCCGGTCTTTGTCCCGGCCGACTCGATCACGTCCGGGTAGATCGTACCTTGCGCCAGCCACTTCACGTCCTCGAGCTTCGCCGCTTCCTCATCGAAGACCTCGACGAAAACGCGCCCGATGATCTTGCGCTTGGATTCCGGGTCGGCGACGCCGCGCAGCTGCTCGAGGAAGCGCTGCTCGGCATTCACCCGCAGCACCCGCACGCCCATGTGCTCGGCGAAGGTCGCCATCACCTGATCCGCCTCGCCCAGCCGCAACAGTCCGTGGTCCACGAACACGCAGGTGAGCTGTGCGCCGATCGCCCGGTGCAAGAGCGCGGCGAGCACCGAGGAATCGACGCCACCCGAAAGTCCCAGCAGCACCTTGTCGGAGCCGACCTGGGCGCGGATGCGCGCCACCGCGTCCTCGATGATGTTGCCGGTGGCCCAGCTCGCCGCGCATCCGGCGATCTCGCGCACGAAGCGGCGCAGGATTTCGCCGCCCTTGAGCGTGTGCGTGACCTCCGGATGGAACTGCACGCCGTAGAAGCGCCGTCCCTCGTCCGCCATGGCGGCGAGCGGCGCGTTGTCGGTGGCGGCGATCGCCTCGAATCCCGGCGGCAGCGCAACCACGCGGTCGCCGTGGCTCATCCACACATCGAGCACGCGCCGGCCCGCGGCGTCGCGATTGTCCTCCAGCCCATCCAGAAGGTGCGAAGTGCCGGTCGGTCGCACCTGCGCCGCGCCGAATTCCCGGTGAGTCGCCGACTCCACCTGGCCACCCAGCTGGGCGGCCATGGTCTGCATGCCGTAGCAGATGCCCAAGACCGGTACACCGAGCTCATACACGAGGCGCGGCGCCTCGGGCCCCTTGGCTTCGTAGACCGATTCAGGCCCGCCCGAAAGGATGATGGCCTTCGGCCGGAATCGCTCGATCTCCGCGGGAGAAACGTCGCACGCGTGGATCTCCGAGTACACGCCGAACTCGCGCACGCGGCGAGCGATGAGCTGAGTGTATTGCGCTCCGAAGTCGAGGATTAAGACGCGATCTGCATGAATGTCGGTCATCAACCGATCCGGTAGTTCGGCGCTTCCTTGGTGATCGTCACATCGTGCACATGGCTCTCGCGCACCCCGGCGCTGGTCACGCGCACGAAGTGCGGACGCGTGCGCATCTCCTCGATGCTCTTCGAGCCGGTGTAGCCCATGGCGGCGCGCAGGCCGCCGCCGAGCTGCTGCAGGATCGAAACCAGGCTGCCCTTGTAAGGAACGCGGCCCTCGATCCCCTCCGGCACGAGCTTCTCGAGCTCGGTGGTCGTGTCCTGAAAATAGCGATCGCTCGAGCCGTGTGCCTGCGCCATGGCGCCGAGCGAGCCCATGCCCCGATAAGCCTTGTAGGACGCTCCTTGATACAGCTCCACATCGCCCGGTGACTCTTCCGTGCCGGCGAACATTCCGCCGATCATCACACAGTGCGCGCCCGCCGCGAGCGCCTTGGCGACATCGCCGGAAAAGCGGATGCCGCCATCCCCGATGAGCGGAACGCCGGTGCCCTCGAGGGCCTTGGCCACGCGCGAGATGGCGCTGATCTGCGGAACGCCCACGCCGGCCACGATGCGCGTGGTACAGATCGAGCCCGGTCCGATGCCCACCTTGACCGCATCGGCACCGTACTTGACGAGATCGCGCGCGGCTTCGGCGGTGACGATGTTGCCGCCGATCACTTGCAGATCGGGGTAGCGCTTCTTGATCTTGGCGACCGTCTCGAGCACACCGCGCGAGTGGCCGTGCGAGGTATCGACCACCACCACATCGACCCCCGCCTCGCGCAAGGCGGCGACGCGCTCGAGGGTGTCCGGCGTGGTGCCCACCGCGGCGCCGACCCTCAGACTCCCGACGGCGTCCTTGCAGGCGTTGGGAAATTCGGTGGCCTTCTGGAAATCCTTGACGGTGATCATGCCCTTGAGCTCATGATCGCCGGCCACCACCAGAACCTTCTCGATGCGATGCTTGTGCAGCAGTGCGAGCACCTCGTCCTTGGGCGCATTCTCACGCACGGTGATCAGCCGCTCCTTCGGCGTCATCACCGACGATACCGGAGCGTCGAGCTTGGTCTCGAAGCGCAGATCCCGGTGCGTGACGATGCCGACCACCTTGCTGCCCATCACCACGGGAACGCCGGAGATGTTGTGAGCGCGGGTTAGCTCGATGACTTCACGAATAGTCATGTCGGGCCGTACGCTGATCGGATCGCTGATGACGCCGCTCTCGAACTTCTTGACCCGATCGACCTCGCGCGCCTGGGCTTCGACCGACATGTTCTTGTGAATGATGCCGATTCCGCCTTCCTGCGCGATGGTGATCGCGAGGCGCGATTCGGTCACGGTGTCCATGGCGGCGGACACGATCGGTAAGTTGACCTTGATTTCCCGGGTCAGCTGGCTGGTGAGCGAGACTTCACGCGGCAGAACTTCCGAATAGGCCGGTACCAGCAGCACATCATCGAACGTGAGTGCCTCTTCCAGGATGCGCATGGGCGTTCACTTGAGCTTTAAAGAGGCGCTGCATTCTACCTTGCGCGTCCCGCGCGGTAAACCGCTATCATTTCCGCATGGATTCCATGCCGGGTTCCGCGCTACGTGCCGAGCGCGACATTTACAGCGTTTCGCGGCTAAATCGCGAGGTGCGGACGCTCCTGGAGCGCGGCTTCGGCGTGATCTGGCTCGAGGCCGAGATCTCCAACTTCTCGCGGCCCAGCTCCGGACACTGGTATTTCTCGCTCAAGGACGCCGCCGCTCAAGTGCGCTGTGCCATGTTCCGCCAGCGCAATATGTTGTGCAGCTTCACGGCCCAGGATGGGCAGAAAGTGCTGGTTCGGGCGCGCATCGGCATGTACGAGCCGCGCGGCGAGTTCCAGCTGATCGTCGATCACATGGAGGATGCGGGTCTCGGGGCCCTGAAACGGCGCTTCGAGGAGCTCGCGGCGAGACTCGCCGCCGAGGGTCTGTTTGCGGCCGAACGCAAGCGGCCGCTGCCGGCCTTTCCCAAGCGCATCGGCATCATCACCTCCCCGACCGGCGCGGCCGTGCGCGACATCCTGCAGGTGCTGGCGCGGCGCTTCCCGGCGGTGGCGGTGATGATCTATCCCGCGGCCGTGCAGGGCGCGCAGGCGGCGGGCGAGCTCGTCGCCGCCCTGCGTCTCGCGTGCGGCCGGGCCGAGTGCGACGTGCTGATCCTCGCCCGCGGCGGCGGCTCACTGGAGGATCTGTGGGCGTTCAACGACGAGCGCCTGGCGCGCGCGATCGTGGCCTCGCCCATCCCGGTGATTGCCGGCATCGGCCACGAGATCGACTTCACCATCGCCGACTTCGCCGCCGACGTGCGCGCGCCGACGCCGTCGGCGGCGGCCGAGCTGGTGGTTCCCGATGCGGTGGAGTGGCTCGCGACGCTCACCCGGCTGGGCGCACGGCTCGAGCGCTCGCTGCGGCGCCGGTTCGCGGAGCGGCGCCAGCGGCTGGGTGGGCTCGCCCGGCGCGCGGCGCGCGTGAGCCCCATGGCGCGTTTCGCGCAGCGCGCCCAGCGCCTGGACGAGCTCGAACAGCGCATGACGCGCGCCATGCGCCGCAGACTCGAGCGACAGCGCGAGCGGCTGCGCTGGCTGGACGGGCGTGCGGCTCGGGTCAGCCCCGCGGCGCGACTCGCGCAACGCGCGCTCGAGGTGGAAGATTTGCGGCTGCGGCTGGTGCGCGCGCTGCGTGTCGCGCTCGGCGCACGGCGCGAGCGGCTGCTGCCGCTGGCGCGAACGTTGCATGCGGTGAGCCCGCTCGCGACGCTCGACCGCGGCTACGCCATCGTGAAGAACGAGCGCGGCGAGATTCTGCGCGACGCGGCCGACGCCGCGCCGGACACCCTGATCGAGGCGCGTGTCGCAAAGGGCAGCATACGGGCCAAGGTGCTGCGCTCGTGAGAGGCCTGCTCGCGCTCGCGCTCGCCTGTGCGGCATGCGGCACGGCGTTCGGCTTCGAGCTGCCTCAGGAAAGTGCCGTTCCCGGCGGCGTGAAACTCATTCGCCTCGATTCGCAAGGCGATGTCCCGCCGTACGTCGATGCCGACGGGCACCGAGCACTGGTCATCGAGGACCAGGCAGGCTGGGTCGCCGTGGTCGGCATTCCTCTGACGGCGCCGCTCGGTCCGCGCCGCGTGACGCTGCGCGATTCCGCCGGCAGGCACGAGCTCGAGTTCGTGGTTCACGCCAAGCGTTATGCGACTCAGTCGCTCAAGGTGGCGCCGGGCCAGGTCGAGTTATCGGCGAGTGATCTCGAGCGCGTGCAGCGCGAGCGCGAGCAGCTCGATCGAGCGCTCGAGCACTGGAGCGAGCCGCCTCCGACGACGCTGCGCTGGCCTGCGCCGGTGCCCGGGCCGCGCTCGAGCTCGTTCGGCCTGCGGCGTATCTTCAACGGGCAGGCGCGCAACCCGCACAGCGGCATGGACATCGCGGCTGCCGCCGGCACCCCGGTGCTCGCCCCGGCCGATGGAACGGTACTCGACACCGGCGACTACTTCTTCACCGGCAACACGGTGCTGCTCGATCACGGCCGCGGGCTGATCAGCCTGTACTGCCATCTGAGCGCGATCGACGTGCGCGCCGGCGATCGCATCAAGGCCGGGGCGCGCATCGGCGCGGTCGGCATGACCGGCCGCGCCACCGGCCCGCACCTGCATTGGGCGCTGAGCTTGAATCGCGCCTGGGTCGATCCGGCGCTGTTCGTGCGCTGAACCGCCTCGCGCGCGCGAGCTTCGGCTACGCGCCCAGGATCTTGTCGACGGCCGGCGCCTCGAGCGTGGGCGAGTGCGACGCCTGCCGCAGCCGCGCGCTGTGCTCCTGCACGGCGGCGCCGGAAGGTTGCATCTCGACCTGTCCCTGAAAGAACGCGCCTTCGGTGATGCCGACTCGCGGCGCGAACACATTTCCCTTGACCTTGGCCGTCGCCCGGATGCTCACCGACTCGGTCGCATACAGGTCGCCCTCGACCTTGCCGTCGACGATGATGACGCGCGCCCGGATATCGCCCTTCATGGTGCCGTCGGTGCCGACCGTGAGGCTCTGCGTGTGGGTGATCGAGCCCTCGACGCTGCCTTGGATGATGAGATCCTCCTGCGCGGAGAGCTCGCCGCGAAAGCGCAGCGTTGGTCCGAGCACGGAGGCCCGGGGCGCCTCGGCGCGCACCTCCGCCGGACGCGGTTCGGCCGGACGCGGCTCATGCGGACGGATGTCGTGAGCACGCTGCTCGGGCGCGCGCGCACTCGGCGTACGCGGCTCGATGCGCGGCTCGATGCGCGGCTCACGGGGCTCGGGCCGCATCGGCGCGGGCTCTTGCGCGGTCGGACGACCGCCGGAGGTCGGGTTGATCATGTCGCTGTCTCCATCCTCGGATTTCTTGAACCAAGCCATCGTTATGCCGCGCTTCCGGAAGTCTTGACCGTACGCCCCGCGGCAGTGTCGTTTCTGCCGTGGGCCTGGCCTGGCTTTCCGCCCATGTCGATGCTGCCGGTGAAATTCGCGCCCTCGCTGATGCTCACCGACGGCGCATAGATGTTGCCCGAGACCTTGGCCGTATCGCGCACCGCAACCGACTTGTCGGCCTGCAGATCGCCGTCGACCGTACCTTCGACGATGATGAGCTGCGCGCGGATGTTGGCCTTGACGGTGCCTTGAGGGCCGACCGTCAGGCGCTGCGTGTGAGTGATGGAGCCTTCCACGCGGCCCTGAATCAGCAGGTCTTCTTCGGCGCTCAGATCGCCTTTGAAGTAAAGCGTGGGGCCGAGAATCGAGGCGCGGTCAGCGGCGCTGTTGTACGGATTGCTCATGCGGTAGCTCCATGGCGAGAGTCGGGGCGAGTGCGCCGCAGACTACCTGGCATAATCGCGAATCCGGTGCGACTCGCGTCACGAAACCGGGGGAATGCGGCAACGCGCCTCCGTCGGCTGTCGCCGTTTGCGGACGCCCGCGCACTCGCGCGTCATCCGGGCGTCATATTCACCCCGCCTCGGGCGGCCATGGACTCAGGGCGCGGGGCGCGCTGTCGGGGGGAGCCTCAGCGGACGGCGGCCGCGGAGCGCGAGGCCTCGAGCGCCTCCGGTCTCAGCGCTGGCTGGGCGGCTTGCCGGCGAGAAAATCGCGCAGGCTGTGCGCGAGCGAGACGAAATCCGACGGAATCATGATCACCGTGGTGCTGTTGTTCTCGGCGCCCACCTCGGAAATCATTTGCATGCGCCGCAACTCGAGGGCCGCGGGATTCGCGGTGATCTGCCCTGCGGCGGCGGACAGCTTCACCGAGGCCTCGAGCTCGGCTTCGGCCTTGATGATGCGCGCGCGCTTCTCGCGGATAGCCTCCGCCTGCATCGCCATCACCTGCTGCATCGCGACCGGCAGCTCCACATCCTTCATCTCGAAGCGCTGCACCTCGAGGCCCCACTCGGTCGTGGATGCGGCAATGGCCTCGAGCAACAGCGCGTTGATCTTGTTGCGCTCCTGCAGTACCTCGTCGAGGTCGTGCTGGCCGATGATGTTGCGCAGGCCCGTGAGCGCGAGCTGATAGACGGCCGCCGGCGCATCGGCCACCGCGATCACCGAGCGGGCGGCATCGATGATCCGATACCAGAGCACCGCGTTCACCTTGACCGTCACGCTGTCGCGCGTGATGGTTTCCTGCTGCTCGGCGGACACGGTGCGGGTGCGGATGTCGACGCGCACGGAACGCTCGATATTGAGCGGAATGATCCAGTAGAGTCCGGGGCCGCGCAGCCCCTTGTAGCGTCCCAGGCGGAACACCACGCCGCGCTCGTACTCCTGCGCGATCCTGAAGCCCGAGAGCGCGATCACCACGAGCACGATCACGATCAGGCCGTCCAAGGAGAGCACGGCGCTTATCTCGTCGCGACCGCCACGGCGGCCGCGGCCATGAGCGTGCCCGAGCCGCGGTTGACCAGGCGGATCGCCCGTGGGCTCTTGAGCCAAACGCGAGCCCGGGCGGCGAGCACCACGTACCCGCCGAGCGTCGCCGGCAGGATGAGCGCGATCGCTCCCGCGATCTCCAGATGGCCGAACCCGCTCAAGGTCCCGAGCGGCACGACCGTCGGCAGCAGCGCAAGAAAGAACAACATCGGCTTCGGGTTGCCGAGGGTGAGGGTCAAGCTGCCGAGAAACAGCGCATGCGGCGGACGCGCCAGCGTGCGCTCATCAGCCTGCGCGATCGCTCGAGCGGGGGCGGTCCAGAGCCGGTAGGCGAGATAGAGGAGGTACAGGGCGCCTGCGTACCGCACCACGAGAAAAGCGCTGTGCGCCGTCTGCGCAAGTGCGCTCAGCCCGAAGGCGGCCGCGAAGAACCAGATGAGATCGCCCACCAGGAAGCCGGCAATAAAGGCCGGGGCACCACTCGAACCGCGCGCCAGTCCTTGTGCAATGACCGCGGCCACCCCGGGTCCGGGTGTCGCCACCGCCAGGAAGTACACCACGCAGAAGGTCAAGAGCCCGTACCAGGACATGTCCCATCCCCTTGGCAGATGGGCGCTAGTCTACTCGATGCTCTCTCCATGCAGCGAAATATCGAGACCTTCGCGCTCCTGCTCTTCGCTGACGCGCAAGCCCACGGTCTTGTCGAGCACCACGAGGATCAGGTAGCTCACGGCAAATCCATACACGATCGTGGTGAGCACGCCCTTGGCCTGGATCCAGAGCTGTGCTGGAATCGTCTTGTCGACACCGCTGATCTCGCTCGAGAACAGCACGCCGGTCAGAAGCGCGCCGAGGATTCCACCGACACCGTGCACGCCGAACGCATCGAGCGAGTCGTCGTAGCCGAACGCATGCTTGAGCGAGGTGGCCGCGAAATAACACACGACGCCGGCCGCCACCCCGATGATCACCGCCGCGCTCGGTCCCACGAAGCCCGATGCGGGCGTCACCGCCACCAGCCCTGCGACCGCCCCGGAGGCGATACCCAGCACGCTCGGCTTACCTTTGCTGATCCACTCGGCGAACATCCAGCCGAGCGCCGCGGCGCCGGTGGCCATCTGCGTGGCGAGCATCGCCATTCCCGCGCGCCCATCCGCCGCCGTCGCTGATCCCGCGTTGAACCCGAACCAGCCCACCCACAACAGAGCAGCCCCGATCAGCGTCAGCGTCAAGTTGTGGGGCTGCATGCGCTCGCGCCCATAGCCGAGACGCTTGCCGAGCACCAGGCAGCTTGCGAGCCCCGCGATGCCGGCGTTGATGTGCACCACGGTTCCGCCCGCGTAATCGAGCACGCCCGCGGCGTTGAGCCAGCCCGTGGGCTCCCACACCATGTGCGCGATCGGCGCATAGACGATGAGCGACCAGGCTGCGAGAAACAGCAGCATGGCGGAGAATTTCATGCGGTCCGCGAACGCCCCGGCGATCAGCGCCGGGGTGATGATCGCGAACGTCATCTGGAACATGGCGTACACGGTTTCCGGAATGGTGGGCGCGAGATGCGAGACGGTGAGCTTGGGCGTCGCATCGCCGTGAATGAAGGCGATGCCGCTGAACCAGGCGCGGGTCGAGCCGCCGATGAAGCCGTTGCCTGGAGTGAAGGCCCAGGAGTATCCGATCACCCACCACAGGATGGTGACCAGGCAAGTACATGCGAAGCTTTGCATGAGCGTTGCCAGCACGTTCTTCTTGCGCACCATGCCGCCGTAGAACAGGGCGAGGCCGGGGACGCACATCATGAGCACGAGCGCACTCGAGGTGAGCATCCAGGCGGTATCGCCCGCGCTCAGCTTGTCGGCGCCGACCAGCATGGGCTCGGTGGGCGCGGCAGGCGGCGCGGCGCCGGCTGCCGCGGCGGGCGCGAGGCTCGGCGCAGCGCCCGAAGCCTCATCGGCATGCGCGAGCGGCACCGACAGCGCGACGCAGGCGAGCAGGACCCAGTGGGACAGTTTCATCATCGATACGACTCCCTAGATGGCGCCGGCGTCGCGCTCGCCGGTGCGAATGCGCACGACCTGCGTCAGTCCGAATACGAAGATCTTGCCGTCGCCCACCTTGCCGGTGCGCGCCGACTTTTGAATTGCCTCGACCAGCTGATCGACCAGGGAATCCGGCACTGCGATTTCAATCTTTGTCTTGGGCACGAACTCGACCACGTACTCGGCACCACGGTAAATCTCGGTATGGCCCCGCTGGCGTCCGAAGCCGCGGACCTCGGTGACCGTCACTCCTTGCACTCCGATGTCGCTGATGGCCTTGCGCACCTCATCGAGCTTGAAGGGTTTGATGATGGCGGTTACGAGCTTCATGAGCGGGGCACCTGTGCGATTCGGGCTGCATGCGAAGCATCGGTCGTGCCAGTCTGGAAGAGTGCCCTTCAATCAGCGAGTTAGCGCATTCATCCGATGACTCCTGGTGGTGCATATGCACTACAATGGTGCGCGCCTGCGTTTTCCGATGCCTCGCTTTGAGGCGTCGCCCGGCGCCACCGCGCGTGCTCAGCGCAAGGACAGCTCGAGGCGAATGGCGCCGTCCTTCTCGGCAGCCTTGTCGTTCGCGACCAGGAAGACCCGCGCGGGGTCCACACCGGTGTCCGTGAGCAACGCCTGCTGCAGCGCGAGCGCGCGCGTCTGCCCGAGCACCTTGAGGTCATCCGGACCGGGGCGAAGCTGGGCATGGAGAGCGGCCGTCAGGAACTCGGTCTTGGCGGCCATCACATCCGCCTTCTGCTTGCTCTCGCTCACGCTGTCGGGATACTTGGGCGGGCTCCCCAGCTCTCGAGCATAGAGCTTGGTCAACAATTCGAGCTTGGCGGCAGGCTCGAGAGCGCTGTACTCGATGGGTGCGACGCCAGCGGCGGCTTTCTTGCGCGGCTCGCTCGCGAGCTGCTCGAGGACCATGGCATCGAAGCGGGTCTCGGCGAGCGCGGGTTGATCGAGCGCCGGCACCACGGCGATCGGTACTTCGAGCTTGAGCTGAGGGCGCTCCTTGAGCGCCTGGACGATCGCCTTGACCTTGCCCGTCTGGGCCGGGTCGAGAGCGCCGCTGCCCGGCTTGAAATCGATGAACTGCAGGTCCGGACCGCCGCCGAACAAGGAGCCGAGCAGCGCGAAGGGCGCAGTCACGGCCTTCTCGAGCAGCGTGAACAGCACGTGGCGGATGACCGGCCACAGCTTGAATTGCGGATCGTCGAGGGAGCCGGTCACCGGCAGGTTGAGATCGATGACCCCATGGCGATCCTTGAGGAGCGCGACCGCGAGCTTCACCGGCAGCGACACGGCGTCCTTGCTGTCAGTCTTGTCGCCGAACTCGAGCTGATCGACGACGATGTGGTGCTGCGCATCGAGACTGCGCCCAGCGACCTTGTAGTGAAGCTCGGTCGTCAGCTTTCCCTTGGTGATGTTGTAGCCGGCGAACTTCCCCGAGTAGGGATTGAAGATGCTGAGCTCCATGTTGCGAAAATCCATGGCCAGGTCGCTGTACAGCACCGGGCTCAGCACGTTCACCTGACCGGTGATCGACACGGGCGAGAATTCATCGACGTTACCATGCAGATCGATCGTCGCGCGCGAGCTCGGCTGGGAGGAGAGCCCGAGGACGGTCCCCTTCAAGCTCTTGATCGCGGCCGAGAAGTTGGGCTTGATCGACAGATCGGTGAAGCTCAGCTGGCCCGACTCGACCAGCACCTTCTTGATCGACATCGGCATCGAGCTCGTCGCCGCTGCGCTCTGCACGCCGGGCGTGGGTTCCGCGGCCTTAGCCCCGCGCCGCTTTGCCACCCGGGTCGGCGCCGCTGTGGACGCGGCCGGCGGCGCGACTTCCGCTGCGCCTTTCGAGGCGGCCGCGGCGGAGGGTGCGCTGCCTGGGGTCAGCAACGCGTTCGCCACGTTGAGGCTGGTGTCGGGCTCGATGATGACTCGCGCATAAGGCTTGCGCAGCGCGACCTCGGCGATCTCGAGACGATCGGGCGTGTGCCGGTAGCTCAAGCCGCGCACGTCCAGCCGAGCCCAATTGACGAGGTCATCGTGCCGCGCGTTGTCGATGGTGTGCAAGTCCTCGACCACGATATTGCCGGTCGCTTGCAGCGCCGCCGCGGGCTTCGCCCCGCCGTAAAGCACGCGCATCTCGCCGCCGAGCTTTCCGCCGCGCACATCGATCGAAGTGCGTTGCGCGAGGTACGGTTGTGCCGCGGAGAGATCGATGGCCCCGAGCTTCACGTTCAGACTCGCGGCCAGCGGCTCGGGGGTGATCTGGCCGGCAAGCGCCAGCGAGCCCGAGCCGTTGATGTGCGTCTCGAGCGTCACATCGAGCGGTTTCGACAGATCGAGACTCACGCCCGAGACCTTGAGCGCCAGCGGCGCGAGCAGCAGCTTCGCCGCGGGTTGCACGCTGCGGTCCTCCGCCGAAATGCTCGCCTCACGCAGCTCGAGCTCATGCAGATCGAAGGTCCAGGGCGGTTGACTGCCCGGCGCTGCGACTTCGTTACCGGGCGCGGTCGCGCCGCGGGCAGCAGCGGTCGCGCTGCCGGCCGTGGTGGTCGCGCTGCCGGCCGCAGCAGTCGCATTGGGCGCCGGCGGCGGCGCGGGCTGCGCCGCATGGGGCGGCGGCGCGACGAGCTGCAAGAGGTTGACGGAACGATCCGGCGAGAGCCAAGCGAGGACCTTCAATCCGGACAGGGAAAGCGCGTCGACTTGCGCCTGCCGGCGCCCGAGATTCACCGACACGCCGCGCAGACTCAACTGCGGCAGAGTGACCCAATCGGTGTCGGAGTCGCGCGCTCGGACCGCCAGATTGCTGATCGAGGCCGTGTCCACCTGGACCGCCAGATCCGGCGTCTCTTTGAGCACGAATCGGTAGCTCGCATGCGCATCGATGCTGCCGGAATTGATCAGGAAGTTGAGCCGGTCGGCTAGATATTCCCACAGGGTGTGCACTTGCAGGGCGCTGATCGATAGCTCGCCGTCCGATGCGATCGGCGCGAGCGACAAATGCCCGTGCCACTCGATCCTCTCGCCGAGGCTCGAAGATCCGGCGAAGCTGAACACGCCGCCGGCGACTCCCGTGGTGAAATCGCGCAGTTCGAAGTCGATGGGCTCGAGGTGCGTGCTGAAGGCCGACGGGCGGCTGCGGTCGTCATAGCTCATCGAGGCATGTACGACCTTGAAGGAGCCCACTCGCAGCGCCGGGAGCGGCGCACTCTTGGCGGGCGGCGGCGGCGCGGTCGCAGAACCCCGCGGATGCAGCTGCGCGAGATTGAGCGTGCCGTCGGCAGCGACCACCGCATTGACATACGGACGGGTGAGCTCGATCCGGCCGAAGGTGTAGGCGCGGTGCCAAAGCGAGGACAGGTCGAAGTCGACGAACAAGCGCTCGAAGCCGAGGAGCTTATCCGACCCCGGACTCGCGAGCGCGAAGTCCTTCACCTCGATCTGGAACAGGAACGGATTGATGCGAATATCGCCGACGCTCGGCGTGGCCGAGAGACTTTCGGGGAGGCGCGCGAGCAGCTCGTGGCGCACGATCTTCGGCGCGATCACAAAGCCCAGCAGAGCGTACAGCGCGATCAGCGCCATCACCGCCATGAGCATTCGCGCGAGTTTTGTCCTGAACCATTGCACGAGAGACCCTGCCCATGCACCTGTCGAGGCGCGCCGGCGGCATCATGCCCGCATCCCCGGAGCTAGTGTAGCAAAAGCGCGCCTCAACGCTTGTTGCGCTCGATGAGCCGCTTACGCTTGCGCCGCTGGCGCGGAGTGAGAGGGTTGCGCTTGCCCGCGAACGGGTTCTCTTCGGCGCGGAACACCACTCTCACCGGCGTCCCTGCGAGGTCGAAGGCCTTGCGGTATACGTTGACCAGATAGCGCCGGTAGGCATCCGGCACGTGGTCGGTCTGGTTGCCGTGGACCACGATCAGCGGGGGATTGCGTCCCCCCTGATGGGCATAGCGCAGCTTGATGCGCCGGCCGGCGACCAGCGGCGGCTGATGGCTCTCGACGGCAGCCTCGAGCACGCGCGTGAGCTCGGGTGTGCCCATGTCGCGGTTCGCGGCCGCGTAGGCGCGGCGCACCGCCGTGAACAGCTCGCCCACCCCGCTCCCATGGCGTGCCGAGATGAAATGCACCGGGGCGAAGTCCGCGAACGAGAGGCGCTGCTCGATCTGGGCGCGGATCAGGTCGCGTTGCTCGGCAGGAATGTTGTCCCACTTGTTGACCGCGAGCACGAGCGCCCTGCCCTGCTCGATCACCGCTCCCAGAAGGCTCGCGTCCTGCTCGACGACGCTGTCATGCGCATCGACCACCGCGACCACCACGTGAGCGCTTTCGATCGCCTGCAGCGTCTTGATCACACTGAACTTCTCGATCGCCTCCTCGATGCGCGCGCGCCGCCTGAGGCCCGCGGTATCGATCAAGGTGTAGCGTTCCCCATCGCGTTCGAAAGGCACCATGACCGAATCGCGCGTCGTGCCGGGCTCATCGAACGCCACCATGCGGTTCTCTCCGAGCAGGCGGTTGATCAAGGTGCTCTTGCCGACGTTCGGACGACCGATGACGGCGACCTTGATGCCGGTAGTCGGTTCATCCTCCGCGTAGTCGGCGACGAACAAGCCGGCGAGCGCCGTCTCCAGCAGCGAGATGACACCCTGGTCGTGCGCGGCCGCGATCGGCACCGGCTCGCCGAGCCCGAGTTCGTGGAACTCGGCGACCGCGGCGTGGCGATCGAATCCCTCGGTCTTGTTCACCGCCAGGACCACCGGTTTACCGCTGCGGCGCGCGAGCTCCGCGGCGAAGCGATCCTGCGGCGTGATGCCCGCGCGGCCATCCACGACCACGATCAGCCGATCGGCCTCCGCGATGGCATGCTCGGTCTGCTCGACCATCAGGGTCTCGATCCTGCCGGCTTTCTCGACCAGGCCGCCGGTATCGACCACGATGCAAGGCACATTGGCCCGGCGCGCGTAACCGTACTGGCGGTCGCGCGTGAGTCCCGGAAAGTCAGCGACCAGTGCATCGCGCGTACCGGTCATCGCGTTGAACAAGGTTGACTTGCCCACGTTGGGCCGACCGATCAACGCGACGACGGGCAGCATGCACCGCGCCGTCAGGGTTTGCTGGGCGTCGCGCGGAATGCCGCCAGGTGGCCGGAGTCCGTGAGCACCACTACGGTATCCTGGGCCGCGACGGGCGGATTGCTCACGCGAAACTTGGCGACGCGCTCGCGCGCCACGAGCTCGCCGGTGGTCTTGTCCAGCCAGTGCAAGTAGCCCTGGAAGTCCGCGAGGGCGAGTGCGGTGCTGGTCAACGCGGGAGCGCTCAAGGCGCGGCGTTTGAGTTTGTCGTTGCGCCACAGCTCGGAGCCGTCACGCTGGCGCAGCGCGACCACGACGCCGTCGGATTGCGTCACATACAGGTTCTCGGCGTCCGCTGCGAGGCCCCTGTAGCTCGACATGTCATGAGCCCACCAGATCTGGCCCGAGTCGAGCGCCAGCATCGCGGTGCGTCCCTGAAAACCGGTGGCAAACACGTTGTCACCGACGATGCTCACCGAGGAGTCGATGTCGACCAGCCGATCGAGCTCGGTGCGGCCGTGGGGCGATGCCAGCGCCGTGTCCCAGACCGTATCGCCGGTGGCGAGCGATACCGCCATCACCTTGCCATTGTCGAAGCCGCATACCGCGATCTCCTTGGCGATGACCGGGATGGCCGTGCCGCGCAGGCTGAGGCGCGGAACCTGCTGCTCGACCGACCACAGCTCCTTGCCATCGTTGCTGTCAAAGCCATGCAGGCGGCCGTCGACCGAACGCATCACCACGACCTTCTCGCCGATGGCCGGCGCCGACAGGAGCTCCGAGTTCACCCGCCGGCGCCACAGCTCCTTGCCGCTCGCCGCGTCCAGGGCTAGCACCCAGCCCTTGGTCGAGCCCACGACCACCTTGCCGAGACCGGCACCGGGACCTGCAGAGAACTGCATTTTCTTGAATCTCTTGATCCACACCAGGTGACCGGTGTCGAGATTGACGGCCACCAGCTCGCCCTTGTCCGAAGCAGCGAACACGAGGCCGTTGTCGATCGCCGGGCCCAAGCCCAGACGCAGCTTCACTTGTTTCTTGCCACCGCCGACCTTGTCGCTCCACAGCTCCTTCACGGGCAGCTTGGCGGGGAAATTCACGAGCTGCGCAGGCGGCTCGACATCCTTGTCCTTGCTGCAGCCGGCGAGGAAGACGAGCAGCGCCGCGAGCGCCGAGACAACGAGCTTGCGCATCAAGGTTTGGCCTTCGTGGCAGGGGCGGATGGAACCGAAGCGACCGGCGGGGGGGCGGCGGAAGCCACGGGCGCCGCCGGGCTCGCGGCGGGCGCTCCGGCCGGCGCCGCGGCAGGGCCGGCTGCCGCGCCGGCAGTCTGGGGCAGCCCGAGGTCGGCAATCTTCAACTCGAGCAGGGCCGACCCCGGAGTCTGTGCGCCACCGGCTGCAAGCGCTGCCTTGTACTCCGCCGCCGCCTTGGTCGGATCCTTCTTCGCGTAGTACGCATCGCCACGCACCGCGCTGTAGGCAGCCGCGAAACTGCCCGGCTCGTCGGACAGCGTCTTCAGCGCATCGTCCGGCTTGCCCTGGTCGATTTGCACGCGCGCGAGGCGCAGCCGCGCCACGTGCCGCAGCTCGAGGTCGGGCGAGTGCTCGATCACTTGGGTGAGCGGCTCGATCGCATTCGCATCCTCGCCGTCGTCGACGTAGAGGCGCGCCAAAGCGAGCTGCGCCTGGTCGGCATAAGGAGACTTCGGGTAGTCCTTGATCAGCGCTCCGGCCAGCTGCCGCGCCTTGGCGCGGTTGTTAGCGTCGATCGCCGCGTTCATCTCGCTGAACGCCGTGGAGGCTTGCAGCGCACGCTCCTCCTGATGGCTGTGATAGAAGCGATAGCCGAACACGAACCCGAGCCCGAGGATGACCGCGGGAATGATCCAGGGCGCATATTCCTGCACCAGGCGCTTGACCTCTTCTAGTTGTTCGTCGTCCGTCAAGTATTCTTCGGTCATGATTGCTCCGCCACTCTAAGCCCCTCTAGACCCAACAACGCCCCCAGGCGTTCACTGATTTGCGCCACGGGGCACTCTTCCTGCGTCGCTTCCCGGCGCAACGCCTTCACCCCGACCACGCCGCGCGCCAGCTCCTCATCGCCCAGGATGAGCGCGAAGGAGGCCCCGCTCTTGTCGGCGCGCTTGAACTGCGTCTTGAAGCTGCCGCCCCCCAGATTGATCTGCAGCCGCAACGCCGGCCACGCATCGCGCAAGCGCTCGGCAAGCTCGAAGCCCGCGATCTCGCTCTGCGCGCCGGCCAGCACCAGATAAACCTGCGGATGCTCGGGCGTCGCACGGAGCGCGTGCTTCTCGAGCAGCATCACGATGCGTTCCTGGCCCATCGCCCAGCCGATCCCCGGAGTCGCGGCGCCCCCGAGCTGGGCGATCAATCCGTCGTAGCGTCCGCCGGCGCATACCGCGCTCTGCGCGCCGAGCGCATCGGTGGTCCACTCGAACACGGTGCGGGTGTAGTAGTCGAGACCGCGGACCAGCCGCGGCTCGACCTGGTAGTCGATTCCGGCGCTCGCCAAGTGCGCGCACAGCGCCTCGAAGTGTGCCCTCGACTCGGCGTCGAGAACCTCGAGCATCGACGGCGCGCCGGCAATGAGCGCCTGCATGTCGGGGTTCTTGCTGTCCAGGATCCGCAAGGGATTGCCCTGCAGGCGGCGGCGGCTGTCCTGGTCGAGCGCCGCCTCATGCGCGCCGAAGTAGCCGATCAGCGCTTCGCGGTAAGCTGCACGGACCGCGGGAGTGCCGAGCGAATTGACCAGCAGCTTGATGCGCGTCAAGCCGAGCCGCTTCAGCAGGCGCGCCGACAAGAGGATGATCTCGGCATCGATGTCCGGTCCCTCGAAGCCGAACGCTTCGGCATCGATCTGATGGAACTGCCGGTAGCGGCCCGCCTGCGGGCGCTCGCGCCGGAACATCGGTCCCATGCACCACACGCGCAGGCGCCCCTCGCGCAGCAAGCCGTTGGAAATCACGGCGCGCGCGATACCCGCCGTGGCCTCCGGACGCAGCGTGATGTGATCCTCACCCTGGTCGAGGAAGCTGAACATCTCCTTCTCGACGATATCGGTGAAGTCGCCGATCGAGCGCTTGAAGAGCTGGGTCTGCTCGATGATCGGCACCCGCAACTCTTCGTAGCCATAGCTCGCAAAGACCTCGCGCGTGATCCGCTCGAGGTGCTGCCAGGCCGACACCTGCGCGGGCAACACGTCGTGAACGCCACGCAAAGGCTCGATGATCTTGCCCAAGAAAACTCCGTTCAGCCGCGCGGTGAAGCGGCGGCGGTCGCGCCGCTGGTGGAGGTAGCGCGGCTATCGCGCCGCAGGACCCCGTCGGCGCCCGCCTCGAAGCGCGCTACCTCGCCGGTGACGAACTGCGGTCCGATAGCCACGGTGCGATCGTTGACCTGCAGCTGCACGCCACTCGCGAATCCGAGATACACGCGGAACGGTGCGATGCCGGCAATCGTCTTCACACTGTTGGCGCGGCCGTTGCCGGTGAAGATTGCCTTGCCCGAATAGTCGTAGACATCGACCCGCGAATCCGCGGAGAAGCTGAGACGCAGCCGCGCGCGTCCAACCCCGGGGGTCAGTTCGGCGCTCGCCGCGGAGGCCTGGCTGCGCGCAGCGGCCGGAGCCAGGCGCGCAGCGGAATCCGAGACCGCCGGCGGCGCAGACGCCACTCCCGTGGACAGGTTCGAGGCGACCGGGACCGCGCGGCCCGGCGGCAGCCCCTGCTCCGAGCTCATCGGCGCCGGCAGCGGCTCCTCCGAATCGGCGGCGGACGCTGCGACCGCGGCCGCTTGTTCTGCGCCGCTTGCGGTCGGGCTGCTCGCGGTCGGGCTGCTCGCGGTCGGGCTGCTCGCGGCCGTCTCTTGCGCGCCACTCGCGGCCGGCGAGCGCGAACGCGCGAGCGTCGCCGGCGGCTTGGAGGGCGCCGCGTGCCACGGGCGCAGCCAGAGCACGGCGCCCACCAGCAGCAACGCCGCGAGCGCCGCGACGAGCGCCGGCCGCGGTAGACGCGCCGCCTCGGGCGGCTCCAGGCGAATGATCGGAACCGGCACATTCGGGCTCGGCTTCGCCTCGGCGGGAGCGGGTCCATCCACCGCGGACACGCCCAGCAGGGCCGCGTACTTCTTGAGGTGCCCCTTGGCATACACCGCGGGGCCGATGCGCTGATAGTCGCCGGCCTCGAGCGCCTCGATCACCCAGCCGTCGAGGTGCATGTCGTTGGCCATCTTCTGCGCGCTCACCCCGCGTCGCTCGCGTTCGGCTTTGAGCTTGAGTCCGAGCGCCTGCGCCGCGTCGCTCATCGATCGAGACCGGAACGCAGCATCTGAGCCTGCGGGGAGTCGCCGAACTCCGCTTCGATGCGGCGTCCGTAGGCGGCCGCGGCGGTGGCGTCGCCGAGCTTGCGCTCGGCGCGGAAACCGAGCCACAGCACCTCGGGACCCGCGGGATTCACCGCCAGCGAGCGCACCACGTAATCGACCGTCTGCTTGTAATCGCCGCGCCCGTAGGCGAGATTGCCGAGCTCGAGCAGGGCTTCGGGCATGTTGGGCCTCAGCACCAGGGCGCGGTTGAAGTAGCGCTCCGCGTCCACCACATCGCCCGCGCTGCCCATGCAGACGCCGGCATTGAGCAGCGCCACTTCCGGAGTCTGATAGATCGGATTCTTGGCGACCTCGAGGAACAGCTTTTCACCCTCGGCAGTCTTGCCGCTGCGGCACAGAAAGCCGGCATAGCTGTTCTGGATGGTGGGATCCTGCCTGCCGAGGCGCGTGGCCAGCGAGAAGGCGCGCTTGGCTTTCGCCATCTCGTTCAGGCGCTCGTACACCAGCCCAGCCGTGACCTGAACGTCAGGGTTCTCCGGGGCCTCGCCGAGCGCGCGCTCGATGCGGTCGCGAGCGTGATCGAGTTGATTGAGGCGCATGTACTCGATCGCCATTTGCATGTTGGCGACCGCCGCTTGCGCCGGCTCGGGCTTCTTATGGCGATCGGGCGGCTGATAGACCGGGGGCGAAGGTTTGCAGGCCGCCAGCACCGCGAGGAGCGCGAGCGCGGTGAATCCCACGAGCAGCGAGCCGCGCGCCATCAAGGCAACTCCGCCGCAGCGCCGCGCGCCGACAGCCGGCTCCCCAGCCGGACCTGTGTGCGGTCACGGACCCGCCCCGCGAGCTGCCCGCAGGCCGCGTCGATGTCGTCGCCGCGCGTGCGTCGCGTGGTCGCGATCACGTCGTGCGCGTTGAGGATGTCGCGGAACCTAAGGATCGCGGCGCTCGGCGAGCAGCGGTAGCGCGCTCCGGGAAAGGAGTTGAATGGAATCAGATTGAGCTTCGCCGGATGCCCGCGCAGCAGCGCCGCCAGGGCACGCGCGTGCTGCGCGCTGTCATTCACGCCGTCGAGCATCACGTACTCGAAGGTGACGCTGCGGCCGTTCTGCCTTTCGATGTAGTACCAGCATGCCTTGAGGAGCTCGCCGATCGGGTGCTTGCGGTTCATCGGCACGAGCTCGTTGCGCAGCTCGTCGTTCGGCGCATGCAGCGACACCGCGAGCGCGACATTGCACTCCTCGGCGAGCTTGTAGATCTGCGGCACCAGTCCCGAGGTGCTCAAGGTGACCCGCCGCCTCGACAGGTCGTAGCCGAGATCATCGAGAAAGATGCGCATCGCCGGAACGACGTTGCGGTAGTTCGCGAGCGGCTCGCCCATCCCCATGAACACGATGTTGGTGATCGCGCGGCCGTCGGCGCGGACATCCTTGAGCTCGCGCCGTGCGAGCCAGACCTGTCCGACGATCTCCGCGACGCTCAGGTTGCGATTGAATCCTTGCTGCGCGGTGGAGCAGAAGGAGCAGTCCATCGCGCACCCTACCTGGCTCGAGATGCAGAGCGTGCCGCGATCCGGCTCCGGGATGTAGACGGTCTCGATGCCCTGTACCTCGTCCATGCCAAGCATCCACTTGCGCGTGCCGTCGCTGGAACGCTGCTCCGCGACGATCCGCGGCACGGCGATGCGCGCGACCTCGCCGAGACGCGCGCGAAAATCCTGACCGAGATCGCTCATCGCGGAGAAGTCGTCGGCGCCGCGTCGATAGATCCACTTCATCAACTGGCGCGCTCTAAATGGCTTCGCGCCGAGGCGTTCGACCACGAACGCCTCGAGTTCGGCACGCGGCAAGCCAAGCAGGTTTACGGGATCGCCGGCCACTTCGATGCAACGCTCCTTAGGATTCGCCTCGCCCGCTACGCTAGCGCGTACGCGGGCAGACCTCAATTTCGCGGAAAAAATATGCGATCTCGCGCGCCGCCGTGTCCGGCGCGTCCGAGCCGTGCACGATGTTCTCGTCGATGGTCTTGGCCAGATCCGCCCGGATTGTGCCGGGCGAGGCCTTCTTCGGATCGGTGGCGCCCATCACCTCGCGGTTCTTGGCGATCGCACCCTCGCCCTCGAGCACCTGCACGAGCACCGGTCCCGAGGTCATGAACTTGACCAGGTCCTTGAAGAACGGCCGCTCGCGATGCACTGCATAAAAGCCCTCGGCCTCCTTCTGCGACAGATGCATCATGCGCGCCGCCACGATGCGCAAGCCCGCTTGCTCCAAGCGGCGCAACACCTCGCCGATCAGGTTGCGCCCGACGCCGTCGGGCTTGACGATGGAAAGAGTACGCTCGATGGGCATGATGACCTCGGGTTCGATTGCCGTGAATTTGAGCCCCGGCCGGAGCCGACAAAGACCGCGAAGTGTACTTTAGGCGAACCGGTGAGGCAATCCGCCGAGGCAACCGAAGTGCCTGTATTGCTTGGTAAAAACACAGACCGCCAGGCAGCGGCGAGTCCGCTCAGCCGCTCAGACGCTGAAGCTCTCTCCGCACCCGCACTCGCCCTTGGCTTTCGGGTTCTGGAATTTGAAGGCCTCGTTGAGCCCCTCTTTCACGAAATCCACCACCGTACCGTCGATGAGCGGGAGGCTGGCGGGGTCCACCACCACCTTGACGCCTCGGTCCTCGAACACCTGATCGCCGGGATGGATCTCATCGGCGTAATTCACGACATACGCGAAGCCGGAACAGCCGGTCTTCTTGATGCCGAGGCGCAGCCCGAGGCCCGCGCCCCGCTTGGCCAGATGCGATTTCACACGATCCGCCGCCGATTCAGTCAAGACTATCGCCATGGGATTCGCGCTCTCCTCTGCAACTGGGGGTCAGCCCCATACCCATAATATACATAACATCTTCGGGCCTCCGTGCACTCGCGCGCACTTTTTGGGCATGAGCTCATGCACGGTGCGGCGCAAGATCGCCGCGCGTGGAATTCCAAGCTTGAACATGGGGTTACAGGTGGCCGTAGTCAATGGCTCGCGCCCGCTGCGGCGCGCATGGCCGCTATCCAGGCATCCTCGACGATCAGCAGGCGACCGAGCTTTTCCACCGGCGCCTCGAAGCGCATGCGCAGCGCCTGCACGCTCTCCGGCAAAGCCGGCTCCGCGCGTCTGCCGACCGCCTGCTCCGCGAGCCAGGCGGCCACCGCGATCACGTGCGGGCAGCCGAATGCGCTGAAGCGCGCCGCGGCGATCTCAAGGGAGGTCCCGGAGCCGGCCGTGCCGGGCGCCGCGAGCCTCAAGTCGAACTGCACCCAGGTTCCCTGGGCCCGGCTGCCGGCTGCGCCGTGGACCGTGTCCGGCCCCGTCAGCGAGCCGGCGGTCGGCGGGTCGTCGAAGTAGCGCCGCGTGCGCTCGCTGTACTTCATGTACCGCCGATCCTTCGCAGCCGGGTCACGGCCCGGGTCACGGCGGCGGCGGCGGCCTCGATCTCGTCCTCGCGCGTGAAGCGGCCGAAGCTGAAGCGCAGGCTGCTCTCGGCGAGACGGTCGTCGCGGCCGAGCGCTCGCAGCACATACGAGGGATCCGCGCTCGCCGAGCTGCAGGCCGAACCGGTCGAGACCGCGATCTGGGGACTCACCGCGGCCAGCAGGCTTTCGCCCTCGACGCCCTCGAAGGAGACGTTGAGGATGTTGGGAACCGAACGGGCAGCGCCGTTCAGATGCACGCCACCAAGCGCGCGCAGCGCGCTCCATAGCCGCTCCTTGAGGCCTGCGATTCGTCGCGCCTCCGCTTCCAGGCCGGCGCTCGCGAGCGTGAACGCAGCGCCCATGCCGACGGCCTGGTGGGTCGCCACCGTGCCCGAGCGCAAGGAGCGCTCCTGTCCGCCGCCGTGCAGGAGCGGGCTGAGCTGCACGCCCCGGCGGCTCGAGACCGCGAGCGCACCCGCGCCCTTCGGCCCGTAGGCCTTGTGCGCCGAGAGCGACATGAGGTCGATCTCGAGCGCGTTGAAATCGAGCGCGCACTTGCCGACGCTTTGCGCGGCATCCACGTGAAAGCGCGCGCGGCCGGATCTGGCGCAGAGCGCGGCCATGGCGGCGATGTCCTGGATCACGCCGGTCTCGTTGTTGACATGCATGACCGACACGAGCACGGTCTCTGCCGTGACCGCCGCCGCGACTCGCTCGGGATCGAGTGCGCCGTCGCTCTCCGGAGCGAGGTAGGTGACCCGCCAGCCGCGCCGCTCGAGCTCGCGGCATGGATCGAGCACCGATTTGTGCTCGGTGCGGCCGGTGACGATGTGCCGGCCGGAGCCGCGGTAGTAGTCGGCGACCCCGAAGAGCGCGAGGTTGTTCGATTCCGTCGCGCCGGAGGTGAACACGATGTCGCGCGCCATGGCGCCCACCGCCGCGGCGACCTCGGCGCGCGCGCCGTCGACCAGCTCGCGCGCGCGCTCGCCGTACACGTGGCCCGCGGAGCCGGGATTGCCGAAGGCGCCCTCGAGCGTCAGGCATTGCGCCATGCGCTGCGCCACCGGCCGTGCCACCGGAGTGCTCGCCGCATAATCGAGGTACAGCGGAGGATCGCTCACGCACGGCCTCGACGCTGGCGGCTGTGCCGGCCCTGCACGGCGCTGAGGATGCCACGCAGGATGTTGAGCTCGTTCTGATCGAGCTGCGCGCGGTTGAAGAGCCGGCGCAGCCGCTCCATCAGATAGCCCGTGCGATCGTCGAACTCGATTTCCTCGAGCACTTGCTTGAGATGCGCGTACAGGCGCTCGATGTCGGCCGACGTCGCGAGCGGCTGCTCGAGCTGCACGTGGGACTGCGGCCGCGCGCGCGCCACGAACAGCTCGTACGCGAGCAGCTGCACCGACATCGCCAGGTTGAGAGAGCAGTACTCGGGGTTCGCCGGGATGCGCACCAGCAGGTTGCAGTAGTTGAGGTCCTCGGTGCCGAGGCCATAGCGCTCGGAGCCGAACAGCAGCGCCGCGCGCGTATCATCGCCGAGCGCGACGATGCGCTGCGCCGCGTCGCGCGCGGTCGCGAACTCCCAGTGGTAGGTGCGCGGCCGTGAGGTCGTGCCGGCGATGAAGCTGCAGTCGGCAATCGCCTCCGCGACCGTGTCCACCACGCGTGCCGCGGCTAGCACGTCGTCGGCACCGGCCGCGAGCGCGCTCGATTCGGCGTGCGGGAATGAGCGCGGCCGCACCAGCGTCAGGTCCGCGAGCGCCATGTTCTTCATGGCGCGCGCGACCGAGCCGATGTTGCCGGGATGACTGGGATCGATGAGCACCACACGAACGAGAGCGGCCATGCTCTGCTATTCTAGCGCCACCGTATGCAGCCACTTCTCAATATCGCCATGCGCGCCGCGCGCCGCGCGGGCGACCTGATCGTGCGCAGCCTGGCGCGCCTCGATTCGCTCAAGATCGACACCAAGGGCCGCAACGATTTCGTCACCGACGTCGACCGCAAGGCCGAAGCGGAGATCATCGCCACCGTGCGCCGCAGCTACCCCGATCATGCCTTCCTCGCGGAGGAGAGCGGACGGGCGGGCGAGAGCGACCATGTCTGGATCATCGATCCGCTCGACGGCACCACGAATTTCCTGCACGGTTTTCCGACCTTCGCGGTGTCGATCGCCGTCCAGCACCGCGGGCGCCTGCAGCATGCCGCGGTGTACGATCCCATGCGCCAGGAGTTCTTCACCGCCTCGCGCGGAGACGGCGCCCAGCTCGACGGCAAGAAGATCCGCGTGAGCGCGCAGCGCTCGCTCGAGGGTGCGCTGATCAGCACCGGTTTCCCCTATCGCATGCAGGCCGCGCACGTGGATGATTACCTGGCGATCCTCAAGGTCGTCATGAACACGGCGGCAGGCGTGCGCCGGCCGGGCTCGGCGTCGCTCGATCTCGCCTACGTCGCCGCGGGGCGTACCGACGGTTTCTGGGAATTCGGCCTTGCGCCCTGGGACACCGCGGCAGGAACCCTGCTGATTCTCGAGGCGGGGGGCCGCGTCGGAACGCCGACCGGGGCGGATTATGCGCTCGGGCCGAATGTGATCGCCGGTAATCCGAGGGTGTATCAGGGCCTCATCCAGGCGATCGCCCCGCTCACGCCCGAAGCCCTGCGCGCTTAGACGAGGCGTGACCTTACACGGACTCGGGCGCGCCGCTCGCATGCGGCGCCCCCTCCGGCTGACGCAGCCGGCTGTGGTGATAGCCGTAGAACAGATAGATGACGATGCCGACGGCGCTCCACAGCACCAGCCGGATCCAGGTGGCGTTGGGCAGCGAGGCCGCCATGCCGGAGCAGAACAGCACGCCCATGAGCGCGGTGAACCACACCGCCGGCACGCGGAACGGGCGCTCCAGATCCGGTCTCGTGTATCTGAGCACCAGGACGCCGATACACACCACGATGAAGGCGATCAGCGTACCGATGGATACGAGCTCGCCCAGGATCCCGATCGGCAGCAGGCCGGCAAAGATCGACGCCAGCAGGCCGGTGACGAGCGTCGCGATATGCGGGGTGCGGAATTTCGGATGCACGGTGCCGAACAGCGGCGGCAGCAGGCCATCGTGCGCCATGCACAGCCAGATACGCGCCTGCGGGATGATCATGGTGATGATGACCGAGGTGAGCCCGAACAGGGCGCCCACCACCACCCAGGTGGTGAGCCAGGAGAGCTCGGGGTGCGCCTCGAGCGCCACCGCCACCGGGGCCGCATCGTTGAGCTTCGAGAACGGCACGAGACCGGTCATGACGGCCGACATCAGTATGTAGAGCACGGTGCAAATGCCGAGGCTTCCGAGCATGCCGGCCGGCATGCCGCGCTGAGGATCCTTGGCCTCCTGCGCCACCGTCGATACGCCGTCGAAACCGATGTAGGCGAAGAAGATGATGGCCGAGGCCTGCAGAATGCCGCTCCAGCCGAACTCGCCGAAAGTACCGGTGTTCGCCGGGATGTAGGGGAACCAGTAGCTGGTGTTCACGTAGAAAGCGCCGAAGGCGATCACCGCGATGACGATGCCGACCTTGATGGCGACGATGATGGTGTTGACCAGGGCGGATTCCTTGATGCCCTTGTAGCACAGGGCGGTCGCGGCCACGATGATCGCGATGGCAGGCAGGTTGATGACGGCGCTGGTCCGGTGCACCTCGAAACCCACTTCCGCGGCCTCGAGCGGCGCCGAGCTCAGCCAATCAGGGACGATATTGATGTGGAAGATGTCGAGCAGCTTGACGAAGTAGCGGCTCCAGCCCACCGCCACGGTGGAGCACGCCATCATGTACTCGAGCACCAGATTCCAGCCGACGAACCAGGCGACGAACTCGCCCAGGGTCGCGTAGCTGTAGGCATAGGCGCTCCCCGCCACCGGCACCATGGCGGCGAACTCGGAATAGCACAGCCCGGCGAACGCGCAGCCGATGCCGGCGATGATGAAGGAGATGACGATGGCGGGCCCGGCATGCTGAGCCGCCGCGAGCCCGGTCAGGACGAAGATGCCGGTACCGATGATGCCGCCGATGCCGAACGCGATCAGCGAGGGGATCCCCAAGGCACGCACCAGCCGCCGGTCCGACGCCTCCGCATGGTAATGAGCGATCGGTTTGGTGGCGAACAGGCCCTTGATATTCATTTATTGGATCCGCAGCGGCCGTAAGTTAAGGCACTCTACACTTTAGCCCCGCCGTCGCAAGCGAATGTTGATCCATTCCACCGCGCCCGAGAAGCCGATCGCAAAATAGAGATACCCTTGCGGGATCTCGATGTTCACCGACTCGGCGACGAGCGAGATGCCCACGAGCATCAGGAATGCGAGTGCCAGCGCCTTCAAGGTCGGGCGCCGCTCGATGAAGCGGCCGACCGCGGAGGATACCGCCATCATGATGAGCACCGAGACCACGATGGCGGCGATCATGACCTCGATGCGCTTGGCGAGCCCGATGGCGGTGAACACCGAATCGATGGAGAACACGATGTCGATGATCCCGACTTGCACGATCACCATCCAGAAACCGCTCATCGGACCGCGCTGCGGCTCGGGCGCGCGCCGTTGCAGCATGCCGCGGATCTCGAAAGCGCTTTGCACCACCAGGAAGGCCCCGCCGCCGAACAGCACCAGATCGCGGACCGAGACCTCGCGGCCCGCGGCCGCGAACAAGGGCCGGCGTATGTTGGCCATCCACAGGACCGAGGCGAGCAGCGCGATCCGCGTCAGCATGGCGAAAGCGGAGCCGAGATAGCGGGCGCTGCGTCGCTGCCGCTCCGGCAACCGATCGACGCACAGCGCGAGAAACAGGATGTTGTCCAGCCCCAGGACGATCTCGAGCACCGACAGGGTCAGGAAGGAGAGCCAGGCCTGCGGATCGAGCAGCAATTCCATGCGCGCTGCGCGCTAGGGCAACCCGTCGATCTCTTCCGGTTTGGTGAGCTTGCGCTCCAGCAGGTCGTCGGTGTGCAGCCCGAAATCGAGCGCCAGCGCGGCCGAGATGTAGATCGAGGAATAGGTGCCGGCGACGATGCCGATGACCAGGGCCGCGGAGAAGCCGTGCAGAGTCTCGCCGCCGAATATCAGCAGGAATACCACCACCAACAGGGTCACGAGCTTGGTCATCAAGGTACGCGACAGGGTCTGGTTGATCGATTCGTCGATCACCTGGGCGATGGGCAGGCGGCGCGCCGCGCGCGCCCGCTCGCGCACCCGGTCGAAGACGATGACCGTATCGTTCAACGAGTAGCCGATGACCGCGAGGATGGCGGAGATCGCGGTGAGATCGAAAGTGACCTGGCTCGCGGCGAAGAAGCCCACCACGCAGATCGGATCGTGCAGCACCGCGAGGATGGCGCCCATGGCGAGCTTGAAGGTGAAGCGAAACAATACATAGACCGCGATCAGCATGAGCGTCGCCACCAGGGCATAGCCGCCCTTGACGAACAGCTCCTGGCCGACCTGCGGTCCCACCACCTCGGTGCGCTGCAGCTTGGCGCCCGGGTCCACGGTCTTGAAGACATCGAGAATGCGCGCACCGATCTGCTCGCCCTTGACGTTGGGGTCAGGGGGGAGCCGCACCAGGATGTCGCGCGAGCTGCCGAAGGCCTGAACCTGGGCGGCGGCGACACCGCCCTTGCCCAGCGCATCGCGCAGCCGGTCGATGTTGGGCGCCTGCGGGAAGTTGGTCTCGACCACCACGCCGCCGGTGAAGTCGATGCCCAGGTTCAGCCCGCGCACCACCACCAGTGCGATCGAGCCCGCGATCAGCATCGCCGACAGCCCGTACCACACCTTGCGGGTGCTCATGAACGGGAAGCGCGTTACCTTGTGAAAGAACTCCATCGACTGTCCTGCTTATTTGAGATCCCGTCAGATCGACAGGCGCTCCACCTTGCGCTTGCCGCCGTAGATGAGCTGCACCAGCGTGCGGCTGCCCATGAGGGCCGTGAACATGGAAGTGACGATGCCGATCACCAGCACCACCGCGAAGCCGCGGACCGCGCCGGCGCCGAACAGCCACAGGACCAGGCCGGCGATGGCGGCGGTGATGTTCGAGTCGAAGATCGCCGAGAAGGCGCGATCGAACCCGGCGGTGATCGCCGCACGCGGCGAGACGCCGTTGCGCAATTCCTCGCGGATACGCTCGTAGATGAGGATGTTGGCGTCGACCGCCATGCCGACCGTCAGCACCACCGCGGCGATGCCTGGCAAGGTGAGCGCGGCGCCGACCAACGATAGAAACGCGGTCAGCAGCACCACGTTCGCGAGCAGCACGAGATCGGCGATGACCCCGAACAGCTTGTAGTAGATCCCCATGAACACGAACGCGGACAGCATGCCGAACACCATCGCGCGCACGCCCTTGTCGATGTTGTCCTGTCCGAGGCTCGGGCCGATGGCGCGCTCCTCGACCGGCGTCAACGGCGCCGCCAGGCCGCCCGCGCGCAACAGCAGCGCGAGCTCCCGTCCCTCGATCGGGTTGACCCCGGTGATCTGGAAGTTATTGCTGAAAACGCCGCGGATCGTGGCGCGATTGATGACCTCCTCGGTGGTCTTGTCGACCTCCTGGCCCTGCGCATTCTTCTCGCGCGAGCGGTCGATGAACACGACCGCCATGAGATGCCCGATGTTCTCCTCGGTGTTCCTCAGCATCTTCGCCGCGCCGCGCGCGTCCAGGCTCACCGAGACGGCCGGGCCGTCCTGGGTATTCGGCTGGAACGAAGCGTCGGTGAGCTGATCACCCGTGACCACCACCTCGCGTTTCAACAGCACCGGCTGCTTGTCGCGCGTGTAGTAAAGCTTGGCGCCGAGCGGCACATGACCGGTGGCGGCGGCTTCGAGCGGATTGTCCGTCTCATCGACCATGCGAAACTCGAGCGTCGCGGTCTTGCCGAGGATCTTCTTGACCTCGGCCGAGTTTTGCAGACCCGGCAGCTGGATGGCGATGCGATCGATGCCCTCGCGGGCGACCTGCGGCTCCGAGACGGCCAGCTCCGGGCTGTTCAAGCGATTGCGCAGAATGACGATGTTCTGTTGAACGGCATAGTCCTCCCGGTCCTTGATCTCCTGCGGCGTCAGCGTGAGCTCGAGCGCCGGGGCGCCATCGACGGTCGTCTCCGTCAGATGCAAGTTGCGGTTGTCGGCGAGGATGGCCGTCTTGCCCTTCGCCTCGGAATCGGCATCCCGGAACAGCACGCGCACGCGATCGTCCGGGTAGCTCACCTGCACATCCTGGTAGGGAATGTGCGCGCTGCGCAGCGAGGCGCGAAAATCCTGCTCGCGGTGATCGAGCAGTTGCTTGACCGCACCGGCGACGTCCACCTGGTATACGAGATACACGCCGCCGCGCAGGTCGAGACCGAGCTTCAAGGGCGCGAGACCGAGGCTGCGCATCCAGTCGGGCACGCGCGAGGCCTGCGAAAGCGCGATGGTGAACTCATTCGGCCGCGCCTCGGCGATCACATCGCGCGCCTTGAGCTGATCCTGTTTGCTCGCGAAGCGCAGCGTCAGGCGCCCCTGCTCCAGGAAAGAGCCGGTGGGCTTGACGCCTTTCGACTCGAGCAACTGCTCGACACTGGTGCGGTCGGCGCTTTGCACGGCCGCCCGATCGCGGGCCAGCTGCAGCGCATTCTCCTCACCGAACAGATTGGGCAACGCGAGCAGGATGCCGATTAGGAGCACCACTCCCACCAGCACCATCTTCCAGCGCGGATAGGAGATCATGCGTTCTTGACCGTCCCCTTCGGCAGCAGCTGCGACACCTGGTGTTTCTGCAGCTTGACCTTGACCCCGTCCGCGATCTCGAGCGTGAGGAATTGCTCGCCCACCTCGACCACCTTGCCGAGGATCCCACCGGCCGTCGCCACCTCGTCGCCGGCGGCGATCTTCGCGAGCATCTCGCGCTGCTCCTTGGCGCGCTTGTTCTGCGGCCTGACCAGCAGGAAGTAGAACACCCCCAGGATCACGATGAAGGGCAGGAAGGCGATGATGCCCTGGCTGCCCGAGGCGCCCGGAGCCGACTGGGCAAAGGCATTGCTGATGAGGAAGTCCATATGCGTCGCACCCGTGAATCGCGGCGCATGCCGCGGCACAAAGCCGGGCAGTATACAGGAGCGCGCGCGGCCGCTCATCCGGCGCCAACGCCTGGGTGCTCCGCTCGCTCGCGGCGCGCGGCTTACGCTTCGCGGCTCACTCGGCAGCCCCGGAGGCCCCCTGCCGCTTGAGGGCGTAGAACTCCGCCGCGTACGCGGCGAGCCGGCCGCCCTCGATGGCGGCACGGATCTCGGCCATCAGCCGCTCATAAAAATACAGGTTGTGCACCGTGTTGAGGTGCGAGCCCAGGATCTCCCCGCAGCGGTCGAGGTGGCGCAAGTAGCTGCGGCTGTAGTGCGCGCAGGTATAGCAGCCGCACCCTTCCTCGATCGGTCGGGTGTCCTTCTGGTGCATCGCGTTACGGATGTTGATCACCCCGCCGCGCGTGAACAGATGCGCGTTGCGGGCATGGCGCGTCGGCATCACGCAGTCGAACATGTCGACGCCTCGAAGCACCGCCTCGAGGATGTCTTCGGGGCGACCGACCCCCATCAGGTAGCGCGGCTTGTGCCGCGGCATCGACGGCACCAGTCCCTCGAGGACCGCGCAGCGTTCCGCTTCGCTCTCGCCGACCGCCAGGCCGCCGATGGCTAGCCCGGCGAAGCCGATCGCCTCGAGCGCAGCGAGCGAGGCCGCGCGCAGCTCCGGGTAAACGCCGCCCTGCACGATGCCGAACAAGGTACCCGGCGGGTCGACCGCGTGGTAGGCGCGCTGCCCGCGCGCCGCCCAACGCATCGACAGCTCCATCGAGGCGCGCGCCTCGGCCTCGCTCGCCGGATACGGCGTGCATTCGTCGAAGCTCATGGCGATGTCCGAGCCGAGCACCCGCTGGATGCGCATGGACTCCTCGGGCGAGAGGAATACCGGCGCGCCGTCCACGGGCGAGCGGAAGCTCGCCCCCTCCTCGGTGATCTTGCGCATCTCGGCGAGGCTCCAGACCTGGAAGCCGCCGGAGTCGGTGAGGATCGGCCGCTCCCAGTGCATGAAGCGGTGCAGGCCGCCGTGGGCTGCGATGACCTCGAGGCCGGGACGCAGGTAGAGATGAAAGGTGTTGCCCAGCAGGATCTCGGCGCCGATCGACTCGAGCTGCTCGGGGGTCATCGCCTTGACCGTGCCGTAGGTGCCGACCGGCATGAAGGCCGGGGTCTCGACCGTGCCGCGCGCGAAGCTCAGGCGTCCGCGGCGTGCCGCGCCGTCCTGCGCGAGCAGCGCGAAATGCATGCCGCTCATGCCGCGCCGCGCTCTGCGCCGCCGCGCGCGGGGGTCAGGAACATCGCGTCTCCGTAGCTGAAGAAGCGGTAGCGGGCAGCGACCGCGTGGGCGTAAGCATCGAGCAATGCCTTCCGCCCGACGAACGCCGCGCACAGCATGAGCAGCGTCGACTCGGGCAAATGAAAGTTGGTGACCAGCGCATCGACGGCGCGAAAGCGGTGACCCGGCTTGATGAAGATGCGGGTGGCACCTTCGAAAGGCTCGAGCGCGCCGCCGCGGCCCGCCGCGGCGGCCGTCTCGAGACTGCGCACCACCGTGGTGCCGACCGCCACGACTCGCCCGCCGGCCGCGCGCGCCTCGTTGATGGCGGCACACGTCGCGGCGCTCACGGTGAGATGCTCGGCATGCATCTCGTGTCGCTCGATGTCATCCACCCGCACCGGCTGGAACGTTCCCGCGCCGACGTGCAGCGTCACGAACGCGCGCTTGACGCCTTTGTCGGCGAGCGCCGCGAAAAGCTCAGCGTCGAAATGCAGCCCGGCAGTGGGCGCGGCGACCGCGCCGGGCTGTTTCGCGTAGATGGTCTGATAGCGCTCCCGGTCCGAGGGTTCGGGCTCTCGATCGATGTAGGGCGGCAACGGCACCGCACCGTAAGTCTCGAAGAATTCGAGCACGCCGCTCGAGAACTCGAGCCGCAGGAGATCACCCTCGCGTCCGCTCATGCGCGCGCTCCGCCCCCCGGGGAGCTCGACCGTGGCACCGGGCCTCAAGGGCTTGCTGGAGCGGGCATGCACCAACGCCTCGCGCGCCCCGACCACCCGCTCGAGGAGAATCTCGATCTTCCCACCGCTGTCCTTGGTGCCGTGCACGCGCGCCGGGACGACGCGAGTATCGTTGAATACCAGGAGATCCGCTGCACGCAAGAGCCGCGGCAGGTCGCGAAACTGGAGGTCCGCGAGCGTGCCGCGCGCGCCGTCGAGCGCCAGGAGCCTGCTCGCCGAGCGAGGAGTTGCCGGCTGCTGCGCGATCAGCTCGCGCGGCAAATCGAAATGAAAGTCAGTGCGCTGCATTGCGGCCGGGTTACGGGGCGTAAGCCGTGAAGTGTGCCCGAGGTCGGAGTCGAACCGACACGCTTTTTACGGCGGCGGATTTTCATCTCACTTCGGCTTTCGCCGCACTGATCGCTAGATCAGATTCGTGGTCTGGAGCACGCCTTCACCCTAGCCTTGCGGCCGTAGGTGCCCGCCGTCTGCTCTCTACACCTTCCCCGGTACGGCACCGGGGCTTGGCTCGGCGTTAGCTCGGACAGGAAAGCTGTCCAGGGCCTCCACCGACTTTGACGGGCTTCACCTCGCGAATTTCTTCCCGAGGGCTCAATTTCTCTCTGAGTCCGCTGCGTCTACCAATTCCGCCACTCGGGCAAAAGAGTGAACGCGCCGTGCGCCCTTGCGGGCGGCGGCGGGCGGATTATAGGGTTTGGTTTCGCGGGAGGATATGGTTTCGGCCAGAATTACCAGCGGCAAGATCTTGCGTTCGCTGACTCGATGATGAACGCGCTTGTTTGACCTACCCCGCCGCCATCGCTAAGCTTTTGATCCTTCTGGCGCCTCGGACACCTCTGCGGGCGCCAGGATTCAATCATGGACAGCCTTTGAATTTCTGCAGCCACTGCGGCTCGCGCGTCGCATCGAAGATTCCCGCAGGGGACCATCTGCCTCGCTTCGTATGCTCGAGCTGCGGCACGATCCATTACAAGAACCCGCTCCTGGTGCTGGGTTGCGTGCCGCAATGGGAAAGCAGGATCCTGCTGTGCCGGCGGGCGATCGAGCCGCGCCTCGGCTACTGGACCGTGCCCGCCGGATTCATGGAGAACGGCGAGACCATGCAGGCCGCCGCGGCGCGCGAATGCTACGAAGAGGCGCTGGCGCGCGTCGAGGTGGGGTCGCTCCTCGCGGTCGTCAACGTGACCCACGCGAGCCAGGTGCATGTCATGTTCCGGGCACAACTCGTCGCGCCGGACTTCGCGCCGGGTCCGGAGAGCCTCGAGGTGGGTCTGTACGAGGAGTCGGAGATTCCCTGGAACGAGCTTGCCTTTCCGAGCGGCGAGTTCACGCTGCGCAGGTATTTTGCCGACCGTGCGGCCGGGCGCGAGGATCACCATTTCACCGAGCTCACCCGTCCGCTCAGGTCCTAGCGTCGCCTCTGTGGCAGAATAGCGGCCGAGCTACACATCTCATCGATCCGGAAGGTCAAGTCATGGCGTTCGTCGTCACCGAGAGCTGCATCAAGTGCAAATACATGGACTGCGTGGAGGTCTGCCCCGTCGACTGCTTCCACGAGGGCCCGAACTTCCTCGTCATCGATCCGGACGAGTGCATCGACTGCACGCTGTGCGAACCCGAATGCCCGGTCGAGGCCATCTATTCCGAGGAAGAGATTCCGGCCGGCCAGGAGAACTTCAAGCAGCTCAATGCGGAGCTTGCCAAGAAATGGCCGGTGATCAGCGAGATGAAGGAGCCCCCCGGGGACGCCAAGCAGTGGGAGGGCGTCAAGGACAAGCTCAAGTACCTCGAGCGCTAGCGGCGCCGCTCGCGCGCCGCGCCAAGCTCGCGCGCCGCGCCAGTCTCGCGCGCCGCAGCTTTCGCCGCGCCGACTTCTAGCGCTGCGCCACTTGCAGTTGCTTGATCGCCTGCACCAGGTCCCGCGGCGGCATGTAGCCGTTGATGAAGTCCCCGTTCTCCGTGACGATCGCCGGCGTGCCGCGCACACCGATGCTCTGGCCGAGCGCGTACTCGCGAGCCACGGGGGTCGGACCGCAGGTCTTGTTCATGTCCAGCTGGGCGCCGGCCTTGGCGCGGGTCAGCGCGTCGTTGCGGTCGGCCGAGCACCACACCACCTCCGCCTTGCGCCAGCTCTCGGTGTTGGGTCCGGTGCGAGGGAAGAACAGGTAACGCACGCGCACGCCGAGCTTGTTGAGCTCGGCCATGTCGCTGTGCAGCTTGCGGCAGTACTGGCAATCGACGTCGGTGAACACCGTGATCGTGTAGAGCGGGTTCTTCGGCGAGAACACCAGCATCTCGGATTCCGGCACGGCGCTGAGCAAGGCCATGCGCGCGTGCGCGCGCACCGTCTCGGTGAGATTCGCCCGCGTCGCCATGTCATAGATGTTGCCGTCGAAATAATACTTGCCGTCGGAGGTGATGTAGCTCACGTCCGCACCCTGCGTGAACTCGTAGATGTCCGGGATGGGCGAGGCCTTGAGGTCCTCGGGCTTGGTGCCGGCCGGCAGCAGCTTCACCAGTGCGGCGCGCGGATCGGCGGCGCCCGGCGCGGCGGCGCCCGGCGCGGCGGCGGCATGCGCGGCGGCGCCCAGCGCATCTGCGGAGGCATGCCCATCGGCGCCATGGGCTTCCATGGCATGCGGATCGGCGACGGGCGCGGCAGGCGCCTCGGCGGGGCCGGCCGCGCGCGCATTCGCGCTCAGCGCCACTGCCGCGAACGCGGCCAGTGCGAGCAGTTTTCTCGACATCGCATACTCCAAGGGATCAGGCCGGTTGGACTTCGCGGCGCGCAAGTGGTTCAGCAAATTCTAGCAGATGCGCGCAGCGCGCCCGGCTAGCCGCGCGGATGATGGCGGTCGTGCAGATCTTTCAGGCGCTCGCGCGCGACGTGCGTGTAGATCTGGGTGGTCGACAGGTCGCTGTGGCCGAGCAGCATCTGCACCACCCGGAGGTCGGCCCCGTGATTCAACAGGTGTGTGGCGAACGCGTGCCGCAGCGTGTGCGGCGACAGCTCTTTATCCACGCCGGCCTTCTTCGAATAGCGCTTGATGATGTGCCAGAACGCCTGGCGCGTCATGCGATCGCCGCGCCGCGTCGGAAACAAGTAATCGGTCTGCCGCTCGAGCAGGATCTCGACCCGCGGCCCCTGCATGAATTGCTGCAGCCATCTGACGGCCTCGTCGCCGAGCGGGATCAGGCGCTCGCGGTTGCCCTTGCCGATGACGCGCATGACGCCTTGATTCAAGTTGACCTGGTTGTGCTTGAGGCTCACGAGCTCGGAAACCCGGAGCCCCGTGGCGTACAGCACCTCGAGCATGGTGCGATCCCGATGCCCCAGCGGATCGGTCACCACCGGCGCCTCGAGCAGCGAATCGACCTCGGCCTCGGTGAGCGACTTCGGCAGCGAGCGGCCGATCTTCGGCATGGCGATCTGCGCGGTCGGATCGACCGAGATCAACCCTTCGCGCACCATGAACCTGAAGAAGCGGCGGAAGCTCGACAGCTGGCGCGCGGTCGAGCGCGGCCGCGAGCCGCCCTCGACGCGCGCGGCGATGAATCCCAGAAGCTCCATGCGCGTCGCTTTGAGGAGTGCGCTGTCGCGCTCCTCGAGCCAGCGTGCCAGGGCGGTGAGATCGGCGCGATAGGCGGCGAGGGTGTTGGCGGAAAGACCACGTTCCATCCAGACGGCGTCGAGGAAGCGCTGCAGGGCCGGGTCCGTCGCCTCGCGTGATGGCGGTACCCCGGCTCCCGAGCTGCGTGTATAAACCGACCGTTTCAAAGCCGTCGCCATAAGTTCCTGCGCGTGAAAGTCGCATGAGTGCCGTACGCGCTATCGATTTGGAGTATGCGAGTGGCAGTTGCAGGGGGGCGTGACCGGACTCACAGTAAATGGAAGTATTAACATAAGGAGAACCAGATCACAGAAGTGGCCACACGTACCCTCTTGCAACGCTCTTACGCCGTCTATTGTTTGGGGTGGTTCACCCTTTTGGGCCTCGGCGCACTCGTGATCAACTTGTTCGTGCCCAACCTGCGCGGCCGCCGCTGGGTGGCCGGCGCCGCGGCCAACTGGTTTTTTCGCGGCGCCGGGATCCGGCTCACAGTCGAGGGGCTCGAGCTGCTTCCGGCGGAGCCCTGCGTGGTGGTCGCGAACCACGCGAGCTACATCGATGGAATCGTCGCGGCGGCGGCGTTGCCGCCGCGGTTCGCCTTCGTGATCAAGAAAGAGATGGTGCGAGTGCCGCTCGCGAGCCTGCTGCTGAGGCGGGTGGGATCGCAGTTCGTCGACCGGTTCGACCGCCACAAGGGCGCATCGGACGCACGCCGCGTATGGAAGATCGCCAAGACCGGCCAGTCGCTCGTGTTCTTTCCGGAAGGAACGTTCGACGGCACCCGGCGGATCGGCAGATTTCTCGGGGGCGCCTTCGCCACGGCCGAGCGCTCAGGCATGCCGGTCGTGGCCGTCGCGATCCACGGCACGCGCGATCTGCTGCCCCCGGGCAGCGTCATGGTTCGCCGCGGCGCAGTGCGCTTCGAGATCCTGGGGGTGCTCGATGCGCAGGGTGCGCGGCAGCGCAGCCGCGAATGGATCGCGCGGGCCGTGGGCGAGCCCCTCGCCCCGTAGCTCGTCGGAGCGGCCGGCCGCTCATCCGTTATATAATTAGCGCCCTCCGCAACCCATACGGAACCACCCCATGAGCTCGGATCCCGTCGTCATTCTGTCCGCCCGCCGCACGCCCGTGGGCGCATTCCAGGGCGTTTTCGCCGGTGTCAGCGGCCCGCAGCTCGGCTCGGCGGCGATCAAGGCCGCGCTGACGGACTCGGGTATCCCGGCCGGCGAGGTCGACGAGACCCTCATGGGCTGCGTGCTGTCCGCCGGCCTCGGGCAGGCGCCCGCCCGTCAAGCGGCGCTCGGTGCGGGTGTTCCTCCGGGGGTGCCTGCGACCACGATCAACAAGATGTGCGGCTCGGGCATGCGCGCGATCATGCTGGGAAGCGATCAGATCCTCGCGGGCAACGCCCGGGTCGTCGTCGCGGGCGGGCTCGAGTCCATGACCAACGCGCCGTACCTGTTGCCGAAAGCGCGCGCCGGCTACCGGATGGGCCACCAGGAAGTGCTCGATCACATGTTCTTCGACGGCCTGCAAAGCCCCTGGGACGGTCAGCTCATGGGCTGCTTCGCCGAATCGACCGCCGGCCGTTATGAGTTCACGCGCCAGGCGCAGGACGACTACGCTCGCGAATCGGCCCGCAGGGCGCAGGCAGCGGTGGCGGGCTGCCACTTCGCGAGTGAAATCGCTCCGGTCACCGCCAAGACGCGCAAGGGCGAGGCGCTCATCGACAAGGACGAGACCCCGGGCACGATCGACGTGGCGAAGATTCCCTCGCTCAAACCGGCGTTCCGCAAGGACGGAAGCGTCACGGCAGCGAGCTCAGCCAGCATCTCGGATGGCGCTGCCGCGGTGGTGTTGGCCCGCGAGTCCCATGCCGCGGCACGCGGACTCAAGCCCCTGGCACGCATCCTCGGCTACTCGAGCTTCGCCCGCGAGCCCGAATGGTTCACGATCGCTCCCGTCGGCGCCATCCAGAAATTGCTCTCGCGGCTGGACTGGAAAGTCGCGGACGTCGACCTCTACGAGGTCAACGAGGCGTTCGCGGTGGTCGCGATGGCGGCGATCAAGGAGCTCGGACTCGATCATGCGCGCGTCAACGTGAATGGCGGGGCCTGTGCCCTGGGGCATCCGATCGGCGCCACGGGCGCACGCATCGTGACCACGTTGCTGCACGCGCTCAAGGCGCGCGGCAAGCGCCGCGGGGTCGCGAGCTTGTGCATCGGCGGCGGCGAGGCCACCGCCATCGCGCTCGAGCTCGTCTAAGCCCGCTGCGCCGCAGCAAGAGTGCTGCGGCGCGCGTCCCGAAAAAGGGGTGGGCGTCCTTGCCCTGACCATGCCCAATCCATTGGCCATCCTTAGTTCGCAGCTTCCCTGGCCTGCAACCATGGTGTCCCCGCTGATATAAGCGACAGCCGTGCGAGAATCCCTTCACGAGCTGTCCACCAGGTGGATTTGATCGTTCGAGGGCGGCGTTTGTGGTCTACTACGCCGCCATTTCATAGCGGAAGGCCCGTGAGAGGTGCGAGCGCGATGAGCGAAGAACAACGTGACGTCATGGAGTATGAGGTGGCCATCGTCGGCGGTGGACCCGCGGGTCTCGCCTGCGCGATCCGGCTCAAGCAGCTCAAGCCCGACTTGAGCGTGTGCCTGCTCGAGAAGGCCGCGAGCCTCGGTGCCCACTCCCTGTCCGGCGCGGTGCTCGAGCCCGGACCGCTCGATGAGCTCTTGCCGCAATGGCGCGAGCATGCCCCCGCCATCTGCGTCCCTGCGGCGCGCGATGAGTTCCTGTTCCTGACCCGGCGCAAGCGCTACAAGCTCCCCATCACGCCGCCGCAGATGGTCAACCACGGCAATCTCATCATCTCGTTGGGTCAGCTGGTGCCGATCCTGGGCGCGGAGGCCGAGAAGCTCGGGGTCGACGTGTTTGCCGGATTCGCGGCCGCGGAAGCGCTGTTCGACGAGTCGGGCGCGGTGAAGGGCGTGCGTATCGGCGACATGGGCGTGGACAAAGACGGCCGCCCCGGACCCAATTTCACATTGGGGCCTGAGATCCATGCCAAGGTCACCCTGCTCTGCGAGGGTTGCCGCGGCAGCACCTCGAAGCAGCTCATCCGCCGTTTCAAGCTCGATGCGGGCAAATCGCCTCAGACCTACGGCCTCGGCTTCAAGGAACTGTGGCAGCTGCCGCCGGGACGCGTACAGCCGGGACTCATCCAGCACACCGTCGGCTGGCCGCTCGACAGCCGCACCTACGGCGGCACCTTTCTCTATCATCTGAGCAACGATCGCGTGTATGTCGGCTTCGTCGTCGGCCTCGACTACGAGGATCCGCGCTTCAAGCCGTTCGAAGCCTTCCAGCAATACAAGAATCATCCCTCGATCAAGGCGCTGCTCGCGGGCGGCGAGATCCTGGCGGGCGGCGCGCGCACCGTGATCGAGGGCGGCTATCAGTCGATGCCGAAGCTCGAGATGCCCGGAGCCATGCTGGTGGGCGATGCCGGCGGCACGCTCAACACGCCGAAGATCAAAGGGATTCACCAGGCGATCCGCTCGGGAATGACCGCCGCCGCACATTACGTCGAGACCGGCGCGAGCGCGGGCTTCGACCGGCGCTGGCGCGAGTCGGCCGGCGGACGCGAGCTCTACAAAGTGCGCAACATCCGGCCCGGCTTTCGCCACGGTCTGTGGTTCGGCCTCGCCAACGCGGCGCTCGAGACGGCGACCTTGGGCAAGCTGCCTTGGACCCTCGCCAATCATGCCGACGACAAGGCGCTCAAGCGCCTCGATGAGTACACCTCGCCCGATCGCGGCTGGGGCGAGCGTGAGCTCCCGCCGCGCGATCGGCTGGCGTTCGTGTTCTTCGCCTCGACCACCCACGACGAGAATCAACCGGTGCACCTCAAGGTCGCGGACACCTCGCTCTGCGCCACGCGCTGCACGCAAGAATTCGGCAACCCCTGCACCAATTTCTGTCCGGCCAACGTCTACGAGATGATCGCCGACGGCGCGGGCGGCAAGAAGCTGCAGATCAACTCCTCGAACTGCGTGCACTGCAAGGCTTGCGACATCAAGGAGCCTTACACCGATCAGATCACCTGGGTGACCCCCGAGGGCGGCTCGGGTCCGAATTACCAGAGCCTGTAGCCTCGTTGAGCGGCGATGCGAAGAGAGAGCGCGCGCGACCGTCCAGCGTTCGCGAATATCTGCGCGATGAGGCGGCCGCCGGCCGGCTCGAGCCCGATGCGGCGCAGGACGCCGCCGCCGCCGCGCTCGATGCGTTGAGCGCAAGCGCGCGGCAGCGTTCGCGAAGTCTCGCCGAGCGCCTGCGCCCGCACTGGCCGTGGCTGCTCGCCGGTGCCGCGCCGCAGGCGCCGAAAGGCCTGTATCTCTGGGGCGGCGTGGGCCGCGGCAAGACCCTGCTCATGGACGCTTTCTACGCCACGCTCGGCGGCGTGCGGCGCGAGCGCACCCACTTCTATCAGTTCATGCGCCGTGTGCATGCCGAGCTCGCGGGCATCAAGCAGCGCGAGCAGCCGCTCGAACTGGTCGCCGCGCGCATCGCGAGCCGCGCGGCAGTCTTGTGCCTCGACGAGTTCTTCGTGGCCGACATCGCGGACGCCATGCTGCTCGCCGGCCTGTTCACCGGCCTGTTCCGCCGCGGATTGATCCTGATCGCGACCTCGAACGTGCCGCCCGCGGAGCTGTATCGCGACGGGCTGCAGCGGCAGCGATTCCTGCCGGCGATCGCGCTCATCGAAGCACGCATGGCCATCGTGCATCTCGAGTCAGGAGTCGACTACCGCCTGCGCCAGCTCGAGCGCGCGCCCACCTACCTCGACTCCGCGCTCGAAACCACGCGCGCCGCGTTGCGGGCGCGCTTCGTCGCGCTCGCCGGCGGCGCCGCGCCCGCGCCCGCGACGCTCGAGATCGAGGGCCGTCCCGTGCACGCCGTCGCCACCGGCCCGGACATCGCATGGTTCGAGTTCCGCGAGCTGTGCGCAGGTCCGCGCAGTCAAAACGACTACATCGAGCTCGCGCGGCTCTACGGCACCTTGTTGATCGGCAACATCCCGCGATTCACGGCGCACGATGAGGACGCGGCGCGGCGCTTCATCATGCTCATCGACGAGCTGTACGATCGCGGCGTCAAGATCGTGGTCTCGGCCGCGGCGCCGCCCGCCGCGCTATATCACGGCGAGCGCCTGACATTCGAGTTCCAGCGCGCCGCGAGCCGGCTGGTCGAGATGCAAACGCAGCAGTATCTCGCCGGCCGGCATCGTGCTTGAAGCGCTGCCCTGGCATAATCCGCCGATGCCGACGGTGGCGGAATTCAAAGTAGAATACAGGCAGACACTCGACCCGACGGGCGGCATCGTCGCCCCGCTGCCGGCCTTCGCCGGCGACATGCAAGAGGTTCTGCGCATGTATCGCGCCATGACGCAGCAGCGCCTGTTCGACGCCAAGGCGGTGAATCTGCAGCGTACCGGGCAGCTCGGCACCTACGCGTCCTCCCTCGGGCACGAGGCGACGCACATCGGCGTGGGCGCTGCGATGGAGCCGCGCGACGTGCTCGCCCCCGTGTACCGCGAGATCGGCACGCAGCTGTGGCGCGGGGTCACCATGCTCGAGATCCTGACCTACTGGGGCGGCGATGAGTGCGGCAACGACTTTGCCGTGCCGCGCGCGGATTTTGCCTGGTGCGTACCGATAGCGACGCAGACGCTGCACGCGTGCGGCGCCGCCATGGCATTCAAGATTCGCAAGGAGCCGCGCTGCGCGCTCGCCTACATCGGCGACGGCGGCACCTCGGAGGGCGCGTTCTACGAGGCGCTCAACGTGGCGGGCGCGCGCGCCTTGCCGGTGGTGTTCGTGATCGTGAACAACGGCTGGGCAATCTCGGTGCCGGTGGCCGAGCAGACCGCGGCTCGAACGCTCGCGCAGAAGGCGGTCGCCGCCGGCATACCGGGCCTGCAGGTGGACGGCAACGACCTGTTCGCGGTGCGCGCAGCGGTGGCGGCGGCGCTCGCCGGCGCGCGCCGCGGCGACGGTCCGACGTTGATCGAGGCGCTCACCTACCGGCTGAGCGACCACACCACCGCCGATGATGCCGGACGCTACCGCGATCCGCGGGAGGTGGAGCGGGCGTGGGCGCTCGAGCCGCTGTTGCGCGTACGCGAGTATCTGTGCCGCGCGGGCGCCTGGAGCGAGGCCGAGGAGCAGGCGCTGCTCGCGGAGTCGAGCCATGCGATCGAGGCGGCGGTCGCCCGATACCTCGAGCGGCAGCGGCCCTCGACCGACGCCATGTTCGAGCACCTGTTCGCGGCGCTGCCGCCGCATCTCGAGGCGCAACGCGCGACGGCGCGGCAATACGGCGGCAAGCCCGGCGGTCACTGAGTCAGCGAGTTGGCAAAGATAACCATGGTCGAGGCCATCGCGATGGCGCATGGCTGGGAAATGCAGCACGACGAGAGCGTGGTCGTGCTGGGTCAGGACGTGGGCGCGAACGGCGGCGTGTTCCGCGCGACCCAGGGGCTGCAGGCGTGCTTCGGCAAGGATCGCGTGCAGGACACGCCGCTCGCCGAGGCCGCCATCGCCGGCATGGCGGTAGGCATGGCGACGCACGGCTTGAGGCCGGTCGCCGAGATTCAATTCATGGGATTCATCTATCCGGCGCTCGACCAGATCGTGAACCACATGTCGCGCATGCGCTATCGCACACGCGGGCGGCTGACCTGCCCGGTGGTGATCCGCACCCCGCACGGCGGCGGCATCCATGCGCCCGAGCACCATTCGGAAAGCACCGAGACCCTGCTGTGCCACATTCCTGGAATCCGGGTCGTCTGTCCGTCATCGCCCGCGCGCGCCTACGGCCTTCTGCTGGCGGCCATCCGCGATCCGGACCCGGTACTGTTCCTCGAGCCCGCGCGCCTGTACCGCTCGTTGCGCGAAGAGGTCGCCGACGACGGGCAGGCGCTGCCCCTCGACCGCTGCTTCGTGCTGCGCGAAGGCGGCGATGTCACGCTCGTGACCTGGGGAGCCATGACGGTCGAGACGCTGCGCGCCGCGCAGCAGCTCGCGCAGGCTGGAATCGAGGCCGAGGTCATCGACGTCGCCACCTTGAGCCCGATCGACAGCGAGAGCATCCTCGCCTCCGTCGCCAGGACCGGGCGACTGGTGGTGGTGCACGAGGCGGCGCGCAACCTGGGGCTCGGCGCCGAGATCGCCGCGCTCGTGGCGGAGCACGGACTGTATGATCTCGAGGCGCCGATCCAGCGAGTCACGGGCTACGATACGGTGATGCCGCTGTTCAAGCTCGAGAACGATTACATTCCCGGCGTCGCGCGCATCATCGACGCGGTGCGCCTCACGCTCGCCGGCTAGGTAACCGCATGGGCACGTTCAGGCTTCCTGACTTGGGTGAGGGACTTGCCGAGGCGGAGATCCGCGAATGGCACGTGAAACCCGGCGATCAGGTGCTGGTCGACCAACCGATGGTGTCGGTGGAGACCGAGAAATCCCTGGTCGAGGTGCCGGTTCCGTTCAGCGGGCAGGTCACGGCGCTGCACGGAGCCGTCGGCGATGTCATTGCCACCGGCGCGCCGCTCATCGATCTCGACGCCGGAACGGTGGTCGGCAGCATGCCGGCGGCCCACGGCGCGGCGCTCATCGAGCCTGCGCCGGCGCTCGAGCCGCGAGCGCGGCCGCGCGGCAACGGTGCTCAGCGTGCGCGCGCGCTGCCGGCGGCGCGCGCCCTGGCGCGCCATCTCGAACTCGATCTAGACGCCGTCGCGGGCAGCGGCAACGGCGGCCTGATCGGTCTCGACGACGTGCTGGCGGCGGCCGCGCGCACGGGCGCCACGCGCGGCGCGCTCGAGGGGCGATCCCCGCTCACCCTGCCCGCGGGCGCCACGGCGCAGCCGCTGCGCGGCCCGCGCCGCGCCATGTCGCGCGCCATGGCCTTGGCGCACGCCGAGGTAGCGCTGTCGAATGTCTGCGACGATGCCGACCTGCACGCCTGGGGCGCGCCGGGCGACTATACGTCGCGGCTGATCCGCGCCCTGGTGAGCGCGTGGCGCATCGAGCCCGCCTTGAATGCGTGGTTCGACGCTGCCTCGGACGCGCGCATCCTGTTCGATCACATCGACCTCGGCATCGCGGTGGACACGCCGCAGGGACTTCTGGTCCCGGTGGTGCGCAACATCCAGGACATGACTGCCCCCGAGCTGCGCGCCGCGGTCGCCGAGCACAAGCGCGCCGCGCACCAGCGCAGCCTCGCTCCCGCGAACTTTCGCGGCTTCACCTTGATGCTGTCGAACTTCGGCACGCTCGCCGGCCGCTATGGCGTGCCGCTGGTGGTGCCGCCCGCGGTCGCGATACTCGGCGCGGGCACGGTGCGCGAAGACGCGGTGGCGGTCGGCGGCACGGTCGCCGCGCATCGGCGCATGCCGATCTCGCTGAGCTTCGATCATCGCTGCATCACGGGCGGGGAGGCGTGCCGGTTTCTCGCGGCCGTCATCGCCGATCTGCAATTGCCGGAATGACACTTCCAGGATAGGACCATGCATCAGACCAGCATCGAGCATTATCGAAAGATCGTGGCCGCCATGGTCGCGGCCGCGGCGCGTCTGCCGAAAGCGCTGCGCGGAGCGGCGGATCACAAGCGCTTCCTGGAAGCATATTACGCCAACGTGGATGCCGAGGACATGGCGGCGCGCGATCCGGCGGCGCTCGCCGGCGCCGCGCTCGCGCACTTGAGGTTCGCCGGCCGCCGCCGTGGCCGCGCGCTGGTGCGGGTGTTCAATCCGAGCGTGCGCGAGCATGGTTACACCTCGCCGCATACCGTCATCGAGATGGTCAACGACGACATGCCGTTCCTGGTCGACTCGATCGGACTCGCGATCACCGCGCGCACTCTCACCATGCATTTCCTCGCGCACCCGATCTTCGCGGTGGCGCGCGACGGGACGGGCGCCTTGCGCAGCATCGAGGAACGCTCCGCGGCGGTCGAGCGGCGCCAGCGGCTCGAGTCGTTTCAGCACGTCGAGGTCGATCGCATCGTGGACCCCGCGGCTCTGCAGTCGCTGTGCGCCGAGATCGAGCGCGGCATGCGCGACGTGCGCGTGGCATGCGCCGACTGGGCCAGGATGCGCGCGGCTGCGCGGCACACCTCGGATGAGCTCAACTCGTTGGGCTCGCGCTCCGACCCGCGCGATGTCAGCGAGGCCCAGGCCCTGCTCTCCTGGATGGAGGACCGTCACTTCACCTTCCTCGGCTACAAGGAGTACCGCCTGCGCTCGCGTCGTGGACAGGAGGCGCTCGACAGTCTGGAAGAGACCGGCCTGGGCCTCTTGCGCGCCGGACACAAGCGTCCGCGGAGCACGAGCCGCACGCTGGCGGCGGACATCCGCCGCCAGAGCCGCGCGCGCGACCTGGTCCTCGTCACCAAGGCGAATCTGCAGTCCTCGGTGCACCGCGCCGGGTACCTCGATTACGTCGGCGTGAAATCCTTCGACGCCGAGGGCCGGCTCATGGGCGAGCGGCGCTTTCTCGGCCTGTGGACCTCGTCGGCCTACAACTCCAACCCGCGCGAGATCCCGCTGGTGCGCCACAAGGTCGCACAGGTCGTGCAGCATTTCGCGCTGGCTCCGGACAGCCACGACGGCAAGGCGCTGCAACACATCCTCGAGTCGTTCCCGCGCGACGAGCTGTTCCAGGCGAGCGTGCCCGACCTCATCCGGCTGGTGACCGGCATCTTCGGGTTGCAGGAGCGGCCGCGCGTGCGGCTGCTGCTGCGCCACGATCCGTTCCGGCGTTTCTATTCCTGCCTCATCTTCGTGCCGCGCGAGAAATACAACACCCAGGTGCGCCAGCGCATCGAGCGCGTGATCAGCGAGGCGACTTCGGCTTTCGGCATGGAGTCGCAGGTGCAGATCGCCGAATCGAACCTGGCTCGCATACACATCGTCGCGCGCACCCTGCCGAGCGAGGACGAGCGCATCGATACCGAGGCGCTCGAGCGCAAGGTGGCGCTCGCGGTGCGCTCCTGGTCGGACGATTTCAAGACGGCGCTGCTCGCGCGCTTCGACGAGGCCTATGCGCTCAAGCTGTTCGGCACCTACGCGCAGGCGTTCCCGGCGGCCTACACCGAGGATTTCAGCGGCGAGGCCGCTGCGCACGACGTGACGTTCCTCGAGGCCGCGGAAAGCGAGCCGCAGCGGCTGCACCTCGACATCTATCGGCCGGATCCGAAGCGCAAGGACAAGTTCTTCCTCAAGATCTTCCGCGATCAGCAGGATGCCATACCGATCTCCGACCTCCTGCCCATGCTCGAGAACATGGGCCTCAAGGTCCTCGCCGAGCGCCCCTACGGACTCGAGTTCGCCGCCGGGCGGCGCGCCTGGATCCAGGATCTGGAGCTCCTCATTCGAGGCTCGGCGCTCGCCAAGTTCGAAGAGCTTTCCGCGGAGATCATGAGCGCTTTCACGGCCGTGTGGACCGGGCGCATGGACAGCGACACGTTCAACCAGCTGACGCTCACGGCGGGCGTGCCCTGGCGCCTGGTGGTCGTGCTGCGCGCCTACTGCCGTTACCTGTTGCAAACGGGTCTGCCGTTCAGCCAGGGCTACATCGCGCAGGTGCTGGCGAACAACGCCGCCATCGCGCGCGCGCTCGCCGATCTTTTCATCTCGCGCTTCGATCCGCAGATCGCCGAGAGCGCGCGGCGCGGCGCGCTGACGCGGCTCGACGCCAGGATACGCGCCAGGCTCGAGGAGGTGACCCGCTCCGACGAGGACCGGATCCTGCGCGCCCTGTGGAGCGCGATGTCGGCGACGGTGCGCACCAATGCCTACCAGCTCGCCGACTCGGGCGAATACAAGGACTATCTCTCGTTCAAGCTCGAGAGCCAGAAGCTGCGCGAGCTGCCGTTGCCCAAGCCTCTGTTCGAGGTGTTCGTGTTCTCGACACGCATGGAAGGCGTGCATCTGCGCATGGGGTTCGTGGCGCGCGGCGGAATCCGCTGGTCGGATCGCCGCGAGGACTTCCGCACCGAAGTGCTCGGGCTCATGAAGGCGCAGCAGGTCAAGAACACGGTCATCGTGCCGGTGGGCGCCAAGGGCGGCTTCGTGGTGCGCCGGCCGCTGCGCGGTGACCGCGATGCGCAGCTTGCCGAGGTGATCGCCTGCTACCAGACGCTGATCCGCGGCATGCTCGATCTCACCGACAACATCGTCGAGGACAAGATCCTGCCGCCGAAGCGCGTGGTGCGCCACGACGGCGACGATGCCTATCTGGTGGTCGCGGCCGACAAGGGCACCGCGACCTTCTCGGACATCGCCAACGCCATCTCCGAGGAGTACGGCTTCTGGCTGGGAGACGCCTTCGCCTCCGGCGGCTCGGCCGGCTATGACCACAAGAAGATGGCCATCACCGCGCGCGGCGCATGGGAGTGCGTCAAGCGCCACTTTCGCGAGATCGGCGTGGACATCCAGAGCCAGGACTTCACCGTGGCCGGCATCGGAGACATGGCGGGCGACGTGTTCGGCAACGGCATGCTGCAATCGCGGCACATACGGCTGGTGGCGGCGTTCAATCATCAGCACATCTTCATCGATCCGGATCCCGACGCGGCGCGCTCATTCAAGGAGCGCGAGCGCCTGTTCCGCTTGTCGCGCTCCTCGTGGGAGGATTACTCGAAAGCGGCGCTTTCCCGGGGCGGCGCCGTGTATTCGCGCAGCGCCAAGAGCCTCACCCTGTCGCGCGAGGCTCAGGCTCTGCTCGATCTGCCGGCCCAGGTGACCCCCAATGAGGCGATCAAGGCGATCCTGAAGGCGCACGTCGACCTATTGTGGAACGGCGGCATCGGGACCTACGTCAAGTCGAGCAGCGAATCGCACGGCGACGTCGGCGACCGCAGCAACGATGCGCTGCGCGTCGATGCCACCGAGCTCCACTGCAAGGTGATCGGCGAGGGCGGCAACCTCGGATGCTCGCAGCTCGGGCGCATCGAGTTCGCACGCCGCGGCGGCCGCCTGAACACCGACTTCATCGACAACTCCGCGGGCGTCAATTGCTCGGACGTCGAGGTGAACACCAAGATCCTGTTGAACGGCGCGGTGCGCGCCAAGGAGATGACGCGCGCGGCGCGCGACCGCTTGCTCGTGCAGATGACCGACGAGGTGGCGGGCCTGGTCCTGCGCAACAACTACCTGCAAGGCCAGGCGATCAGCACCGGCGAGTTCCAGTCGAAAGAGCGGTTGACCGAGAACGCCGCCGTGATCCGTGCGCTCGAGCGCTCGGGCGATCTCAACCGCGCGCTCGAGTTCTTGCCGTCGGAGGAGGAGATCGCCGAGCGCCGCAAGGCCGGCGAGGGGTTCACCCGGCCGGAGCTCGCGATCGTGCTCTCCTACGGCAAGATCTGGCTCTACAAGGCGCTGATCAACTCCAACGTGCCGGAGGACCCCTATCTCTCGGGCGAGCTGAACCGCTATTTCCCGGCGCCCATCCGCGAGCGCTTCGCCGCCCGCCTGAAGCGCCATCGGCTGCGGCGCGAGATCATCGCCACCGCGATCACCAACAGCCTCATCAACCGCATGGGACCGGTGTTCCCGGTGCGCGCCCAGGACGATACCGGCGCAAACCCCGCCGCCATCGCCCGCGCCTACACGATCGCGCGCGAGGTGTTCGCGGTGCGCGATATCTGGGCGCAGATCGAGGATCTCGACAACCGCATCCCGGCCTCGGTGCAATACACGGCCATGGTTCAAACCGCGCGGCTGCTGCGCCACGCGAGCTACTGGCTGCTCGAGAATCAGCGCGAGCATCTCGACATCGAGCGCGCGGTGCGCCGCTTCGCGGGTCCGGTGGCCGAGCTGTGGCGCGAGCTCGGCGCGGCGCTCTCGGCCACCAGCGGCGCGCGCCTCGCCGCGCAGCGCTCCGCGCTCATCGCCGAACGCGTTCCCGAGCAGCTCGCAGGACGCATCGCTGCGCTCGACACGCTGCATTGCGCGCTCGACCTGGTCGAGGCCGCGGTGGCGGCGCGCGTCAAGATCGGCTATGCGGCGCGAGCCTACTTCGACATCGGCGAACGGCTCGGGCTCGGCTGGATCAAGGAACAGATCGAGCGCCTCAAGGTCGATGGGCAATGGCAGGCGGCCGCGCGCCGCACCATGCGCGACGACCTTTACGCTCTGCAGCGCAAGATCACGAGTGCGGTGCTCAAGTGCAAGGGACGTGACGCCCAAGCGCGCGCCGAGCAATGGACCTTCGGTCACGCATCCTCGATGGAGGCCCTGAAACGCATCGTGGTCGATCTGCGCACCGGCGCGCCGCCGGATTTCGCGACCCTCTCGGTCGCGCTGCAAGCCGTGCGGCGGCTCGCCCAAGAATGATCGGGCCGGTGCAGCTCGGGCGGCCCGAGGTTTTCGGAATCGGCTATCTGCAGGAGCGCCTCGATCACGAGTTCCCGCTGGTGCCGCACATGGGCGTCGCGGTGGCCTCCGCGGACGAGCGCGGCGTGGTGCTGTGCGCCCCGTTCGCTCCCAATGCGAACGACAAGGGCACCGCCTTCGGCGGCAGCTTGTTCTCGCTGGCCGTGCTCGCCGGGTGGGCCTTCACCGCCCGCTTCCTCGCGGCGCGCTCGCTCGATGGCGATGCGTTGATCCAGGAGTCCACGATCCGCTACCTCGCGCCGGCGCGCGGCGCGCTGCGCGCGGTGCTCGAGGCGCCCGCGACCGAGGCCACCGACCGGTTTTGCCGCATGCTCGAGCGTGCGGGCCGCGGGCGTCTGCGCTTGCAAGTCGGCGTGTTCGACGGTAATACGCTCGCAGCCCGCTTCGAGGGCTGGTACGTCGCGCAGATTCGCTAGGAGGACATCGTGCCCGGAAGATTGATCCTGATCCGTCACGGCCAAAGCACCTGGAACGTCGAGAATCTGTTCACCGGCTGGCATGACGTCGACCTGAGCGACCTCGGGCGGCAGGAGGCGGTACTCGCCGGGCAGGAACTGATGCGCGCCGGACTCGAGCCCAGGATCGCGTTCACTTCGGTGTTGAAGCGCGCCATCCGCACCTTGTGGCTCATCCTCGACACCACCGATCGCATGTGGCTCCCGGTCGAGCGCAGCTGGCGCCTCAACGAGCGTCACTACGGGGCGTTGCAGGGCCTCAACAAGGCGCAGACCGTCGCCCAGCACGGGGAGGCCCAGGTCAAGATCTGGCGGCGTAGCTACGATGTCCCGCCGCCGCCGCTCGGCCTGGACGATCCGCGCCATCCGCGTTTCGACACGCGCTACGCGGGTCTCGACCCCGAGCTGCTGCCGGCCGCCGAGTCGCTCAAGGATACCCTTGCGCGGGTGCTACCCTTCTGGGAGGCGCGCATGGTCCCGGAGCTGCGCTCCGGCAAGGACGTGCTGGTGGTGGCGCACGGCAATTCGCTGCGCGCACTGGTCAAGATGCTGGATTTGATGTCGGAGAGCGCCATCGTCGAGTTCAACATCCCCACCGGGATCCCGATGCTGTACGAGCTCAATGAGCAGATACAGCCGCTGAGCCGTCGCTTCCTCGGCGACCCCGCGGCGATCGCTGCGGCGCAGGATGCCGTGCGCCGTCAAACCGAGAAAAAGTGACCCTCACGTATCGGGGCCGATGGCGAGCTTGATGCCGTTCAGCGCCTCGGTGAACTCCACCTGGCAGGAGAGGCGCGAAGTTGCCTCGCGGTAATCGGTGAGCTCCTTGAGCAGCTCGAGCTCGTCGCTCTGCGGCTTCGGAAGACGCGCGACCCAAGCCTCGTCCACATAGACGTGGCAGGTGGCGCAGGAACAGAGACCGCCGCAAATTGCCGCGACTCCATAGTCGAGCTCGCGCAGGATTTCCATGATTTTCAGGCCGGGTTTACCCTCGACCTCGTGTTCTTTTCCGTCTCGATCCACCACGATCATCCGCGCCATCAATCTCTCCGCTTGGTCCTCAAAGGCCGGTAGTGTGCCGGAAGTTGCCCGCCCCGACCACCGCGCTCGACCATTTGAGGCGCTCGGCCAGCGCTTGCGCGCGCGCCAGCACCTCTCGGCCTTCCGTGCCGGCGAGCACGGCATAGAGCTCGCTCCACAGCAGGCAGACATAATCGTAGAGCCACGCCAGGTGATCGAGACGCGCCAGCTCCGGGCCGGCCGGTTCCCGGCCAAGATAGCTCGCGAGCAGCAGCCGGCGGGACTGCGGCGCGAAATCGTTGTTGCAGCTCCAGCCGGCGAGGTCCCAGAAGGGGTCGGCCACATGGGCGTACTCCCAGTCGAGCAGAGTCAGGCCCGCCGTGCCGGCCACCAGGTTGGCGACATGCAGATCGCTGTGGCAAAGCACGGCCGCCGCGGGCAGCGCAGCAAGCGCGGCGAGCCTGGCCTCCATCGCCGCATCGAGATCCGCGCGGCGGGGGCTCCGCCCGCGGCGCTCGAGCGCGGCCGAGTAATGGGCCACCCATCGGGCGGGGTCCATGCAACGCGGCGCTCGGGGGATCGGCAGCGCATGCACCTTGCGCGCCAAAAGCGCCACCGCGCGGATGTGTGCGGGATCCACGACCTGCGCGGGCGTCAAGGCCGCGCCATCCACCCAGCGTGCCACCAGAATTCCCCGCGCGGGTTCGCAGTGCTCGATCGGGGGAGCGAGGCCCGCCGCGGCCGCAGCGCACAGCACCCGGCATTCCCAGGCGCGATCGAGCCCCAGGTCCTCGGCGTGGGGGGCAGGTATGCGCACCGAGTAGCGCTGTCCGGCCCGCGCCACCCGATAGGTCTCGTTCACGAGCCCGCGCCCGAGCCGCTCGCTGACGAGCGCCCCCGGACCCGGCACGTGGGCGAGTGCGATGCGCTCCACATCGAGCGGATTGCGGCCGCTAGGCGGCATGGACCGCCGCTGGCAGGCTGCGCCGCCATTCGCGCATCCCGATGACGATGAGCACGAGATAGAGAGCGAACAGCAGCATGGTGAGATAGAGCCGCCGCGTGAAATACAGACACAGGCTCGCCGAGTCGATCAGAAGCCACCAGTGCCAGTTCTCGTACACCTTGCGGGCGACCAGGAAGGTGGCGAACACGCTCGCCCAGGTGACCATCGAGTCGATCAAGGGCCATGCGGCCGGCGTGTAGCGGCGCAAGAAATACCAGCTCACCAGCGACAGGGCAACGACCCCGAGGAGGCCGAGCGCATTGCGCTTGCCCGACCAGCGCGATACCGCGAGCGTGCGGCCATGGCTCCCGCCGCGCCACTGCCAGAAGCCATACACGGCCATCACCGCATAGAAGCCGTTGAGCACGGACTCCATGTACAGGCGCGCGCCGAACAGCACCCATACGTACAGGCACGAGCTCACGAACGCGGCCACCCAGCAGCTCATGGATTGCCGTATCGCGAGCAGCAGGTAGGCGATCGCGAGTCCGACCGCCAGAATCTCGGGCCAGCTCGTCGTGCGCCAAACGCCGGCGAGCCGCGCCGCGACTTGATCGATCACGACCGCTTGAGGCCCGGCAGCACTTTCATGACGAAGATCGGTTGCGGACCTCCCGCGGCCGAGCGCGCCATCTCCACGGCGAGCACGCTCATCACCCGCTCGAGCGGGCCCCAGACTTGCGTGCTCAACGCGTTGGTGACGACCTCGAGATCCGGGTAAGTATTCAGCCGGTCGATGAAGTCCTGGATCAACGGGCGATAGTCGCCCGCCAGCGGGTACATGCTAATCTCGACAGCGCTTTGCATCGGAAAGACCACCTGCTCCCTACGCCGGTACTAACCGGGTCAGGTTCAACGGGTTTGCAGACGCGCGGCTCTGCCGGCGTCTCGCATCTCAGGTCCTCCAAGGACCACCCCAAGGCTCGGCAAAGTGTAGCCTAGCCGCACCGATGCGTGCAAAACTCGGGGTTTGGCGATGCCGCCGGCACCCGGGAGAGTCGCTTGCGCATTTTTCAGGTGGATGCGTTCACGCGCACCCGTTTCACCGGCAATCCGGCCACCGTGGTCCTCGACGCGGACGGCCAGAGCGATGCTTCCTTGGCGGCGATCGCCCGCGAATTCTCGCACGCCGAGACCGCCTTCGTGTCGGCCGCGAGCGCAGCCGATCACGATCTGCGGCTGCGATTCTTCGGCGCCCGCAAGGAGGCACCGTTCGTCGGGCACGCCACCATCGCCGCGCACGCCGTGCTGCTCGCGCTCGGCCGCCGCACCTTCGGGATGCTGCGGCAGGCGAGCGGAACCGGCATCATCGAGGTACGCGCCCAGGAGATCCGGCACGGCGCCGAGGTCTCGAGCCTGATCGAATTTCGCCAGACGCTTCCCGAGCTCGACAATCCGCTGCCGTTCAAGACGACGCTGCGCGTGGCCGAAGCGTTGAAGCTCCCCGCGACCTCGCTGCACGATGTGATGCCGGCGCGCATTGCGCGCAAGGGCACCACGCGGCTGCTCATACCGGTCGCCGATTCACGCGCGCTCGATGTGCTGTCGCCGAATTTCGCGACGCTGCTCGACCTCGGCCGCGAGCTGGGCGCCGACGGATTCTTCGTGTTCGCCCTGAGCCGCGGCTCGAGTCCCGACGATCTCACGACCGAGGCACGCATGTTTTGTCCGGCCCTGGGGATCCCCGAGGACCCGGCCAGCGGCAACGCCCATGCCATGCTCGCCTCGTATCTCTTCGAGATCGGCCAGTTCGGCAAGCACACCACCGGCTTTCTTGGCCTGCAGGGGCGCCACGTGAAGCGGCCCTCGCAGATCAGCGTGCGCCTCGAGACGCACGAAGGCGCGCTCGTCGCGGCCCACGTCGGCGGCAACGCGACCATCGTGAGCGAGGGAACTCTGGCGCTGTGAGCGGCCGGAGCTAGCCGCTCGGCGCGGCCGAGGGTGCCGTCGCCGCTCCCGGTATGTCGACCTTGAGCGTGCCTGCGAGCGTATCGAGCTTGCTCTTGACGTCCTTCGCCGTCGAAACCGCCTCGTTCAGGTTGCCGTTGCCGAAAGCGCCCTGCGCCTTGGACCAGAGCGAGCTTGCATCGCCGAGCGAGGACTTGGCGGCGGCGAGATCGATGCCCTTCGCGAGCTTCGCGTTCTTCTTCTGGCTCAGCAGGTCGAGACGGCTCTGCAACGCAGTGACCTCCTGCGGCACCGCGCTCGACAGGGAGCTCCATTGATCGTTGAGCGCTTTGGCGAGCTCCGCTTTCTTGGCGGCCGCGGCAGCGGCGAGGCCCTGCGCCTCGGTGAGCAACGCCGGGCCCCGCGCCAGCACCGCCTTGTAGTCCTGGGCATTGAGCGCGGTCTTCAGATCGTCGTACTTGGTCTGCACGTCGTTCAGCTGATCCGGTACGTATTTGGCGGCGTCATCGCTGGACATGGTGATGGCGGCCTGGATGTCGTTCATCAGCTTCTGCGCGGGCTCGCGATCGCTCGCGCAGGCCGCGAGCAGGAGGCCGGCCAGAGATAGCAATGCGCATTTCTTCAATGTCGTTAATCGCAGCACGGGGCAATCTCCTGTGGGACGCAGCTGGCATCGATCCTACGCCGATTGCTGCGCAAAGCCATACTCGAGCGCTCTTCAATCGAGCGCCCGGCGCGCCTGCTCCAACCACTCGGCCTGCGCTCTGCGGTAATGCGCCGGCCCGAGCTTGGCGCCGTCGAGCAGATCCTTGAGGAGGCGCCGCGCCTCATCCGTCTTGCCGCGTCGCTTGAGCAGCAGCGCATAGCGCAGCCGTGCCTCGGCACCAGGGTAGCCGGGAGCGACCGCGGCGTAGACGCGCTCGGCCTCGTCGAGCGCTTCGAGCGCCTCGAGCGTGCGCGCGTAGAGCAGCTGCGCATCCACGGACTTGAAGTCCGGATTGTGCTGCGTGAGGCGCTCGAGCGTCGCGCGCGCGGCGCTGAATTGGTCCTTGGCGAACTGCGCTCTGGCGAGACCCATCAACAGCGTCGGATCGTGCTCGAATACTCCCTTGAGGCCGCCAGCGTAGGTCTCCATGGCGGCGTCGAGCTGGCCGCGCTCGTAGAGTTCGTCCCCGAGACGGCGGCGGGCGTCGACGTTACCCGAGATCTCGACCTCGGCGCTCGCGCGCCGCAAGTCGCGGTCGGGATCGAGCATGCGCGAGACTCCGCTGCGCGCGCGCCGCGCAGTTCTGCCGCCGAACAACTCGGGCAGGATCTCGACCGCGATATAGGCGATCGGCCCGGCGGCGGGCAACAGCGCGATGGCCCAGATCCACAGGAAATTGCGCCCGGTCTTGACCACGTGCACGATCAAGGCTGCCTGCACGGCCAGAGAGATGATGAGAAACAGCGGCACTGCGCGGCTCCGAAGACGGTTCGAAACCCGCATTGTAGGCCGGGAAGCCCTCGCCGTAGGAATTCGAAGCATCGCGGCGCGGGCACCAGCACGGGCGCGGGCACCAGCACGGGCGCGGGCGCCGGCACCGGGCGCCGCCCCAGCCGCGGGTCGATGGGCCCTAGCGCTCGGCTATGCGGATCTTGCGCTCGACCTCACCGCACGTCGACCAGCCGATGTTCGAGAGCGAGTAGCCGAGCACGTGCTCCGAGCGTGCATCCACGGTGACTTCCATCTCGCAACCGTGAAACCCGGCGGGTGCGCCGTCCGGCTTCTGCGGCAGGAACCACACGTACACTTCCTTGGTGGGTGTGGTGTCGATCTTGCGTGGCTTGCCGAACGCCTCCTGCAGGCGGCTGACCGGCTTGCCGACGCTTTCGGCCGCGATGCGCGGAATCGGCCGCACCGCAAACGCGGCGTGATGACAGCCGGCGAGCACGAGCGCAGCGGCCAGCACTTGGGTGATCGTCGAAGCGCGAGACATAATGTGTGACCCCATGCCGAATCGCCGCTCGCAGTGTGTCTCAAGCGCGCGCCGACGCCGCCGAACCAGTTCGCAGAACTAAGATCGGCCGTGACAATCCGTGAAGTAGGCACGCGCGCGGTGCAGCCTGAGGCCGTGCGTCATGCCGCGCGGCAGATCCTCGGGGTGATGGCCCGCGATGATCACCGTGGTGCGCCGGCGCATCAGGCGCTCGAGCAGCCCCTTGATGAGCGCTCGTTGCCGTGGGTCGAGCCCGGTAAGCGGCTCGTCGAGCAGCAGGATCCGAGCGCCGGCGCTGGCATTGCCCACGAGCGCGCGGGCGATGAGCGCGCGCCGCAGCTGCCCGTACGAGAGCTCGCGCGGACGTCGGCTTGCCGCGGATGCGAGCTTGAAGAAACGCAGCCAGCGCTCTGCGGCGCGGCGCTCCGCGGCGCTCGGCGGCTCGACGAGTCCGATGCTCGCATGCCGCCCGCTCGCGACCAGATCGCGCACGCTGACGTCGACCGCATAGTCCGTCTGCAGCTCGGGAGAGACATAGCCGACCCGGCGCTTCCATGAGGAGATGGGCGTTCCCTGAGGAAATCCCCTACGCTCGATGCGCCCACCGTAGGCTGGTGCGAGGTCGCCATAGAGGAGCTTCAGCAGGCTGGTCTTGCCCGCGCCGTTCGCGCCGTAGATCGCCCAGTGTTCCCCCTCGAATACTTCCCAGTCGAGATCCGCGAGCACCTTGCGGTAGTCGAGAAACAGATTCACCCGGTGCAACGAGAGCAGCGGCGGTTGGGCATTGCGCGGCCGTTGGGCATGGCGCGACGACCGCACCTGCCGCCGCCGCGCGGCGCGCGGCCTGCGCGGCGGCACGCGCTCGAGCGCGGTGCGCTCGAGGCGCTTCAGCTCCCCGAGGCGCAGGGGCCTTACGGACTGCACGCGTCCGGCGCGCAGCTCGATGATGCCGCCGGTACCCCGCGGCACGTCGCTCGCCCGATGCGCAGCGACCACCCAGGAACCGCCGCGGCGGCGCACGCGGTCCAGCACCCGGTCGATGCGTGCGCGGTAGTTGCCATCGAGACCGTTGTAGAGCTCGTCGAGCAACAACCAGTCGGGCTCCCGCGCGAGCGCGCGCGCCAGCAGCACTAGCCGCTTCTGCCCATAGGAGAGCGTCGAGAACCTGCGGCCGGCAAGGCGCGTGAGGCCGCACGCGGCCAGCGTCGCAGTGACGCGCCGTCGCTCGGCCGCGCTCACCGCGCGCAGCAACAGGTCGCTGTGGTGCACGCCGGTGGCCACCAGATCGCGCACCTCGAGGTCCCACCCATAGCGGGCATATTTGTCCTGCGACTCGCCGCCGAGGTAGGCGAATCTCGGTTTCGCCGAGATGAGGTCGGTCTCGCGCGACCCGATGCGATAGAGGCGCGTTTCACGGCCGGTCGGCGTCGGCCACACATCGCCGGCCAGAAGCTTGAGAAGCTGGGTCTTGCCCGAGCCATTCTCGCCGATGAGCGCCCAGCGCTCGCCGGGCGCGAGATCGAGGCTGATGTCCTTGAGCGCCCACACGCGCCCGCGCCGCACGCTCACGGCGTGCAGCGACACGCCGAGGCCGCTCATTCTGCGATGGCGCGCCAAATGCCCTGTTGCTCGCGCACCTTGGATTCGCGCGCCAGCTTGATGAGATGCGCCTGCAACGTGAGCTTCGCCCAGCCATGCCGCTCGCACGGCACATCGTCGTAGACGAAAGCCACGAGCGCGTCGATCGTCGCGGGCGCCGTCAAGCATCTGAGGACCTTGGCCTCGCGCTGCATCCGGTGAGCACGCAACTGCTCGACCACCCGCTTGCCCTGCGCCAGGACATCGCCGTGGCCGGGAGCGATGCGCTCGAAGTCGAAGGCCGCGAGCTTGTCGAGCGAATGAATGTAGGCCGCCATATCGCCGTCCGGCGGCAGTATCACGGGCGACACGCCGCCGAGCACATGATCGCCGGTGAACAGGAGCTTGTGCGCGACCAGCAAGTAGCATACGCAATTGGATGCATGACCCGGCGTATGGATGGCAACGAGATCGACGCCGCCGAGAGTCAAGGTCTCGCCGTCGCGGGGCTCGAGGTCCGGAACGAAGCCCTCGTCCTGCCGACCGTCGAGCGGCGGCGCCAGCCCGATGAGCCGGGCGCCGCTCTCGCGCGCGAGCCGCGTTGCGAGCGGTGAATGATCGGGATGGGTGTGCGTCACGATCACCCAGCGCAACCCCCCGCCGGCGGCCGCGCGAATGTTGCGCAAGTGAGCCGCATCGTCCGGTCCCGGATCGAGCACGGCGACCTCGCCGGCCCCGAGCAGATAGGTATTGGTGCCGGCACCGGTCATCATCCCGGGATTCCCGGCCAGGATCCTGCGCACGCCCGGCGCAACGATCACGGGTAAGCCGGCGGTCATCGGATTCGGCGATTCATTAAATTTTGCTTCCGCGCATGGCGCGGAGCGGCGATGGCAGCCCTTTTTCCGCGCATCCGCGCTCTGTCAGTGAACTCGGTCCCATTTTGACATAGTTGCGATGGGCGGCGGAGCCGCTACACTGGGAGCCATGTCGAACTCTCCCAACGCACGCCGGCTGGGTGGCCCGAAGGTCTGGGCCGAGCTCGCACGACCGGATGCCGAGCAGAGCCAACGATTCCTGGCCGAGGCGCTCGCGCTGCTGCTTGCCGATCTGCTGCGCTCGGTACTCTCCGATGCGAGCCCGGCGCTGCCGGCGGAGGAGTCCGCGGTCGAGCGTTACCGTCAGCTCGCCGATTCCCTGGCGGACGGAGAGACCCGGCGGCGCACCAGTCTCGGGATCACGCGCGCCGGGCTCGCCAAGCGCTGCGTGACCTGGCTCAAGCTCCTGTTGACGCCGGCTCCGAACACGCAGACCAGCGCGCCGATGCGCGAATTCGTGGACGCTCTCGGCTTGTTTCCCGCCCTGTTCGACAGCGAGCCTTCGGCGCGCTCGCGCCGCGCGCGGCTCACCTGGCTCCTCACCCACGACCGGCGGCTGGATGCCAGCACCCGCGAGGCCGCCACCGCGCTCATCGAGGCTTGCGAGCATCTGGGCGTGCTGCTCTGGCCGGACAGCGAAACGGACTGAACTCACGACCGAGTTCCTAGTTGAGCGGTGAGCACCTGCGTATAATGCGCGGCTCTTGCGTTGCCTTGGGAGTTTCGTGAATGTCCCGCCCACCCACCGCCGGACTCGACGCCGCCGACGAGGCGGCCCCGGCCGATAAATCGCGCTTCCGGTTCCAGAAGCTGCTGCAGCCGTTCGCGCTCGATCGCGGCATTGCAACACCGATCATCTGGTTCCTGCTCGATTGGCTGGTGCTGGGCGTTGCGGTCGCGAGCATGCTGGTGGTCGATTCGTGGTGGATCACGGTGTTTGCCTCGCTGGTTGCCGCATTGTGGATCGCACGGCTGTTCGTGATCGGACACGACGCGTGCCATGGCTCTTATACTCCCAGCAAGACGTTGAACGGATGGATCGGCCGCCTGGCTTTCCTGCCCTCGCTCACACCGTATAGCCTGTGGGAGCTCGGTCACAACCTCGCTCATCACGGCTTCACCAATCTCAAGGGACGCGACTACGTGTGGACGCCATATTCGCCGCACGAATTCGCGCGTCTCCCCTGGATTCGCCGATGCCTGGAGCGCGTCTACCGCAGCGGGGTCGGGCAGGGCGTCTACTACATGATCGAGCTGTGGTGGAAGAAGCTGATGTTCCCGAGCAAGAAGCACGTGAACCACCGGCGCATGAGTTATCTGTTCGACGATCTACTGGTCACGGCCTTCGGCATCGCCTGGATCGCGGGATTGATGATCTGGGGTCACTACAGCGGCAAGTCGATCTGCTCGCTCTTGATCTTTGGTTTCGCCATTCCGTTTTTCGTGTGGAACTGCCTGATGGGATTCGTGATCTACGTGCAGCACACGCACCCGCGGGTCGCCTGGTACGACAAGCGCAGCGAGTGGAGCGCCAACGCCGGCTATGCGACCACCACCGTGCACGTCAAGCTCAAGCGCCCTTTCGATGGATTGATCCACTACATTCTCGAGCACGGCGCTCATCACGTGAACATGGGCATTCCGCTGTACCGCCTGAAGGAAGCGCAGGCACGCTTGAGCGCAACCCTCGATGAGCGGTTGAAGTCCGAGGTCTTCACCTGGCGCTACTACTGGAACACGGTGCGGCGCTGCAAGCTCTACGACTTCGCGCAGCACGTCTGGATGGATTTCGACGGACGGGTGACCTCGGCGCCGGTGGTATCGCGCTGACCGGCACCGCGCCGTGCGGCGTCCCGTGGCTCAGCGCTTGAGCGCGGCGGCGTGATGGCGCAGGTGATCCGCCATGAAGGTCTGGATGAAGTAGTAGCCGTGATCATAGCCGGGCTGCATCCGTAACGTCAGCTTCTGCCCCACCTTTTCCGCCGCGGCCTTGAACTTCTCCGGCAGCAACTGCTCCTTGAGGAACTGGTCCGCGGTACCCTGATCGATCAGGATCAATCCGGGAAACGGCCCGCGCGCGACGAGCTCGCTCGCGTCGTGCTCGCGCCAGGCGTCTTGGTTCTCTCCCAGGTAGTTGCTGAACGCCTTCTTGCCCCAGGGGCACTGCATCGGCGCGGCGATCGGGGCGAAGGCCGAGACGGACTTGTACATCGAGGGATTGCGCAACGCACAGGTGAGCGCGCCATGGCCGCCCATCGAGTGGCCAAAGATTCCGCTCGCCTGCGCGTTCGCCGGCAAATGCTCGGCCACCACTTCCGGCAGCTCGCGCGTCACGTAGCTGTACATCCGGTAGTTGGTCGCCCACGGCGCTTGCGTCGCATCCACGTAGAAGCCGGCACCCTGTCCGAAGTCCCAATTGTCGGCATCCCCCGGCAGACGCGGCTCACGCGGGCTCGTGTCCGGCGCAACCAGCATGAGCCCCAGCTCCGAGGCCGTCTGCTGCGCATGACTCTTGATCGGGAAGGTCTCTTCCGTGCAGGTCAAGCCCGACAGATAGTAGAGCACCGGCACCTTCCCGGAGCGCGCCTGCGGCGGCAGGTAAACGGAAAACTTCATGCTGCCGCGCGTCTCGCGCGCGCTGTGCTTGTAGAAGCGCTGCACGCCGCCGTAGCAGCCGTGCTCGGAAATCAATTCGATCGAGCTCATGAGTACACCATCGTGCCACCGGACGATGCTATTCTGCCCCAAGCTCCGAGCCTAAAACATCCCCGACATGAACATCGAGTTCACTCCCAACGAAGCACGGGTCATCGGCTGTCTGATCGAGAAGGAGGCAACGACGCCCGATCAGTATCCGCTATCGCTGAATGCGCTGACCAACGCCTGCAACCAGAAGACCAACCGCGAACCGGTGCTCGAGCTCGCCGAATCCGTGGTGCAACAGACACTCGACTCGCTCATGAAGAAGCACCTGGTGAGCGACCGGTCGGCGGGCTACGGCGGGCGCGTCACCAAGTACCGGCATCGGTTCTGCAACACCGAATTCGGCCACTTGAAGCTCTCCAAACAGGAACTCGGCATCTTGTGCGTGCTGCTGCTGCGCGGGCCGCAGACACCGGGCGAGCTGCGCTCGCGGACTCACCGGCTGTGCGAGTTCGCCGATAGCGCCGCAGTGGAGACGGCGCTCGAGAGCCTCATGCAGCGCGAGGACGGCCCTTTCATCGCGCGCCTGGCGCGCGCGCCGGGGGAGCGCGAATCGCGCTACGCGCACCTGTTCTTCGGCGCCATCGAGTCGGTCCCCGAGCCGGCGGCAGCGGCGAGCGCGCCCGCGCGGGACGCTGCAACACTCGAGCGGCGCGTTGACGCGCTCGAAGATGCGGTGGCGGAGCTGCGGCGTGAGCTCGACGCGCTCAAGGGCGGCACCGCTCGGGCGTGACTGGCTCGAGCGCCGGCGGCGGCGCCCCGGCCGCGCGCTCGACGTCGCTAGTGCGGCAGCGAGGCGGTCTGCTTCGCGAGACCCTCGCGCTCCGACAGCCACTTGCCAAACGCCTCGATGTCGCTGGCCGGCAGGCCCCGGGCGTCGGCCCGGCGATCGGCCAGCCATTTCTGCATGGCGCTCATCAGTTGCGAGGCGAGATCCGGCGCATGATTGAAAAGATCCATGTAGGCTGCTTCGGCTTCGTCGAGCCGGTCGACGACCAGATACGCCTCGGCGCGATGCTCTTCGGCCTCGAGCAAATCGGGCTTCAGGCTGAGGGTATGGTTGTAGTCGTCGATCGCTTCGCGATAAGCACCGAGCTTGAGATGCACATAGCCGACCCGATCCCACGCCTCCACCATGTCGCCCTTGTTGGACAGGGCCTCGGTGAACTGATCGAGTGCGCGATCGTAGGCATCGTCGCGCTTCTCCAGCTCCTTGGCCTTCTTGTCGGGATTCGACGCTGCGGCCGCGGCCGCTTCGAACTCCTGTGCCTTGTCGAGCGACTTCATCGCCTGCTTGTAGGCCTTCGAGGCCGCAACGTCCGGCTTATCGGTGGCCGTCGGTGTCGGCGGCGACTCGTCGGGCGGAGCTCCGCCCATCGTGGGACGGCCGCCGCCTGGCATGCCTGGCCCTCCCGGCATGATCTGGCCTCCCGCGAGCGACACGGCCGAGCAGAGCACCAGCGCCAGCGCACACCACTTGAACGGTAATCGAGGCATCGCGCCCTCCCGGATCGTTTCTCGCCTGCAAACCCCGGCGCACAATCTTAGTTTCTTGCCGCTTCACACGCTGAGTTTTTTGGCGCCGTGCGGATGGTCTTGGGGCGGTTGATCGACGTGAACGCAAACTCGATGGGGTGCGCGATATCAGCCTGAACGGCCAGCGATTTGCGAACGATCGAAACTAAAGCGCCCCGGCCACCTTGCGGCGGCCGGGGCGCGCTGGCCAATGAGTTACTTGGTGGTCGACGGCGCCGGGGTCGACTTCTTGCCCTTGTGGCCCTTCTTGCCCTTGGTGGCAGCAGGCTTGGCAGGAGCAGAGCTAGCGCCCGTGTCAGCAGCCATCGGTGCCGCGGACTTTGGCATGTTGGCCGCCATGGCGGCAGTGGCAATTCCGACGGACAACAAGGCAGAGGCAATCAACTTGATCATGGGGTCTCCAGCAGTGGGGTTGACGAGCGCTAGAAGAATACGCCGGAAAGGTTGGTTTCACGCGAGATGAAGATCATTTCACGAACCCGCGAGGCGGTGAGACCCGAGCTGGTCTCGCACGCTGCACGCGCTGCGGCGCGCGGCGACCGCGCGGCTCTCCCGGCGGGATGGAGAGTACCCCGCCAGACCTCCCGGCCGGGCCTTCCCGGCCGAGCCCTCCCGGCCAGGCCTTCCCGGCCAGGCCTATCCGGCCGAGCCTACCAGCCAATGCTTCGCGACCGGGCCTAGAGCGGCGGCGCCGGCCGTTGCCGGGTGGAGACGTGCCAGTAGAGGTAGCCGACAATCAACATATTCGC
>Ga0335073_10000247_pt1 | contig 68768 bp, 66 predicted proteins | sample Lox_Sample_22_FD_207093 | JGI IMG/M metagenome (GOLD analysis project Ga0335073, IMG submission 207093) | Soil microbial communities from Loxahatchee National Wildlife Refuge, Florida, United States - Lox_Sample_2.2 | ecosystem: Environmental > Terrestrial > Soil > Wetlands | place: USA... | reverse complement strand
CCAAACTGACGACGAAACTTCTAATTCGCTTGGTCGTAGGTGGCGTAGAAGTCCCTGAAATACATTGGCCAGCGGCGACGTCCGCCCGCACCGGCTTGGCGAGAAACATCAGGGAGAAGATAGTAAGCAAAGAATGGAGAACGGTAGTCAAACCACATCGCTGAGCCTTTGCGGGCCGCATAGTGATCTCGTGCAGTCGCATCATAGTCGCATCGAACGCCTGCGTGAATACACCATCTAGTCAAACATTCAACATTCCGATATCTAGAGACCGGATGATCGATGCGTACCCCATGGGCAAGGTTGACTATCTTTCATGTAAATGAGAACTGTCCTGGGATTGGGACTGGGCTCATTATCAATGCCTACCCCATTTGCTTCGATCAGAAGAGCGTCTGGATTCTGAGATTCCTTCAACATCCGAACATCGTTTACGTCGTTGCTACCGATTACATCGCGGATAGCTGGAGATAGACGGATTGGTGGGCGGTGCAGGTTTCGAACCTGCGACCCTCGGCTTGTAAGCTGTGTTCCGGGTACAGAACCCGAATGCCATTGAGAACGATTTGATAGCAGTCGATAGCGCCCAAACCATTGGCGCAGAACATGTCGATTAATCACGCGTAGCTGCGACTGAGTAGCACCGCGCAAGATGGAATGGTGTGGCGAGAGGGCACATTTTCGGACACAGCGGGCACAAAATTGGGCACAGATTTTTGCGGTCGGTGAACCACTAGAGATCAGACGCAATTTTCGTTAGAAGGACCGAAGCGCTCGTGGTCGACGATGTCAGATTAGCAATCCGATCGGAGCCTTTCAAAGCACGGGATCGAGCGGGAGTCTTAGGGAAGAAAATCGTTGTCCATCAATGGTTTTGAGCTTCGTGAATTCCTTTTGAGCAACCCCCTTTCCCGACGAAAGAAGCAAGTTTGATATAGATTGAATCTAGATAGTTCGGAGATCCCAGGCGAAATTGAGTCCGGTTCTTTCTCCGGCATTTTGAGGTCTGGCTCCGGCCAATGAAAGATCTGCCGGTCACCACAAAAAAAGGTTGGGCCTATGAAAAGCTTCGGGCAAATAATCGTCGCGGCGCGCAAGGCAGCCGGATTAACGCAGAAATTCGTCGCAGAAAGTCTCCGCCGAGGCGATGGTCGGAAAGTTCTGCCACCGTTTCTCAATGACTTAGAGCACGACCGGCGCTATCCGCCCGAGGATGCAGTGATCAATCAACTCGCCCACATTCTGAAGTTGTCGTCGGATGTCCTCTACTTCTACGCGAAGCGAGTCCCGCCTGACATCCGGCGCAATGCCACAGATGCCGAGGTCGAAGCGGCGTACAGGGCCTTTCGTGCTGGCAAATCGAGCGAGCAAGCGGTCCTTTCACTCGGCTCGCGCCGGCATTACAGCGCTTCGATGAGCGGCTCTCCAACTGGGCTGGTGGGATCGCTAGTTTTGTGACGACGGGGTTCCACCTTTGGAAAAGTAGCTTCGTATTGCGAATTTCGACCGCCGCAGAGATCGGCGGCTATGACATCAAGCTCGAGGCAATTGCCCCCCTCATCCCAAGCCCGAGCGCTCGAGTAGTTCTTGCAGGCGATTCTTGAGCACCATCTCCGCGGGACTTTTGGGCGTCGCGTTGAGCCAAATTTCAAAGTCGCGCGTTCGCACGCGATGCTCCACTTCCGGCTGTTTCACACGAACCGTAATCGTGGTGGGAATTCGCTACAAACGCTACCAAGTCTCACTCAAAAGCATGCTGGTATAGTCGTTGTTTCGATCCTTCGAAGCTTTGGCTTTCTACAGATCTTGACCAGTAGAGTGACGACCGGCGGTTCGACCGATCAAGAAGACGCAGATATCATCCAATTTGCCTTACTACATGCGCAGATCTATCTTGCTGAAATTACAATCGGAACTCGGATGGTTGAAGCAGTCCCGGCCCAACACGTCGAGCAGCTCGCCTTATGGCGGCAGTGGATAGCTGAGAAACAGCGCGGCGTGCCCGGCGCGCTGCGTCCTTGGGAGAGAAAGCTCCTCTGTTGGGATGCTCGCGAACCTCTCGATCGCCAGTCGTGGGATCATCTCCGCCGTTGGGCTGAAAGGACCGGCCTGATCGACAGGTCACCCTCGCTCTCAAGCCGACAGCGAGATCGAGACGAGTAAGGTCGCTCTTGGCCCGTTGATACCGCCTAAATCGAATAGCGCGACGCCGTTCGAGCTATGCTCGATGCACGGAATCCTATCGCGCATCCGCTCGTTCAAGGCCCCAGTCCGATGGTCTGAACGTGGGGAGCCGCGCGTCAGGGAACTTAGTCGCCGGAGATTTTACGTAATTGGCGGGAACTATTGATTCTGACGTGTGCGCGAAGCAAGATCTCCGCATAGTTACCTTCGGTCGGCGTTGATATGGCGGAGATCGTCAGGACATTTGCGGCGTCGCCCTCAGCCTGCCGAGCTGAGCTTCTCGATGCGCTTTCTAACTCAAGCGACGCGGTTCGCGCGATCGAGATAATCATGACGGACGATTACAAGCGTAGACACCAGACCTGGAATGTAGAGAATGGGTTGTCGGACGTTGCTCTCAGCGAGATAAGCATGTTTGTCGAGGGCGCAATTGTGAACGGAATGACCGAGTGCAAGATCGTTCTGGTCTGCGATGGCTAATTCCATCCGTCAGGCCATCCGCGATGGTGAGAAACTTGGCATCTCTAGTTGCGCGGCCTTGAGAACACGGGCATTTGAGACCCGATCTAACTGCGATGAACGTGGCTGAGAGGGGTAATCGGGTCGGAGTTTCGGGCTTGCCGATGGATCTCGGCAAGATCACGAAAGAGTAGCCGACCGTCCTGCAGCGAACGCACCGGATGCAATCGCGGGAAGACCGATACTAATCGTTGTGAATCGTGAACCATGTTGAAGATCGATCACCCCTCGATGCGTGAAGCTTGTCGTGGGGGGCCGGGGACATCCGCCAGATACCGATTCAGCTCAGAGAATAGAACCTCAAGCCGTCGCATTAGCTGCAGTTCCGCGAGCATCGTGCGGCGGGGCTCGATCGGCCACGATGCCAATCGGGCGAACCCTCCCTCCTCCAGGAGTGAACTGAAACCTTTGATGTTGTCCGCCAACTCATCGGCCGAATGTTTCTGCGCGGTAGCACGAGCAGCCGAAGCGCTGAAGCATTCAGGGCCGCCGAAGAAATCCAGCCACGAGGTAAGCTGCTCACGAATTGTGTTGAAGACTCGCTCGCGCGCAGACTCCGTGACGGGGTCGAGTTGCGGCATTTGAATAAGTACCCGCGCTGACGCGATCGAGGACAGCCGGTTCGAAAGCCGGCGCAAAGTCCCGGCCGCTTCGACGATCCCATCGTGGTAGACGGCGCAGGTGCGTCCTTCCATCCCTGCGTCATCGGCGATCGCGAGGAACTCGGTCAGCACGCGCATCGTTTCCGAGTTGGTCTTCAGGATTTGATCTTCGTTGCTCGAGGCTGAGCCGCCTGGCACTAGAGCCAGCGTATTGGCAATGACTTTCTTCAGTCTCGGTAACAGGGAGTTACCGGCATATTCCGGCCACACGGTAAAGAAAACCGTCGCCACGACAAGATCACCAAGTAGCACACCCCAGATCCGCCAAAGCGGTTCGTAGATATTCGTAGATGGGCTCAACCCCACGAACACCAACGAAAAAATGACGCCCATTTGCTTGCCCGCGAAGGACATCCGCGCATTGCCGAGCGAAGAGTATGCAAACGCATAAAAAACCGCGAAGGCCGCAAGCATATAAGTTGGGAGCGTGTCGAAGTTCGGCGAAACTATAATGATAACGAGAAGGGAAACCGCTCCGCCGATTATAGCTCCGGTGATCCGGAGGTACATCTTGTTAAGGGTTGCGCCGTAGGTGGGAGTCGCGGTTGTTATTACCGTCACCAGGATAATGAATAAGTCTTCACGCTGTGTAAGGACGCCGATCAGATAGCCGACCACGGTGCATAAGCCGACTTTCAAGCAATAGCGCACCAGCGCGGGATCAGCAGGAGCGGTCGTTTGAACGACAGGGCTGCTCGACGGCGCCGTGGTTGATGGCCCCGGAGGTTCGTCCAGTGGGCGCTCGAGATGCCTGGTCAGCACAGCCAGCGAATCGATGAAATCCGCGAGGTTTCCGATTTCCGCCGAACTGGCTTTGCCGATGTATGCTGGTCTGATCTCAACGAGGCGCGCGGACAGATTGTCCATCGCCAGGCGCACAAGGATCCTCGTGTCGGAAGCTTCCTCGTCCGCGCCTGCAACAATGCGCGACGGAAGGTTGCGCGAGATCTCGTCAAGCGCGGTGGCGATCGCATCTACCGCTGCTTGAACTTCGCCCCTGACCATCGTACGAACTTCTCGCGGCAGGTTCTCGCGCGCCGTTGTGATGAGGCGATCCACTTCGAGACTGAAACGAGCCGCGAGCGTGATCGCAGCAAGCAGCGTCGCGCGGCGATGCTCAGATGCGCCTTCGGCCGCAGCTTGATCAAGAAGCGCCATATGCGCGGGCAGGTCGGAAGTCGGTGCTGGCAGTGGCGGCCGGGGTACGCTTTCTCCAACAAGAAAGAAGTTCGAAGCACCGAGAAGCTGCGAACGGGTGCGCGCGATGCTCGCTGCGAGAGACTCCATCAGGGTCGGCTCGCCCTTGTCCGGCCACAACCAGTTGTCGAACAGGACGATCACGCCGAAGGCAATCGCGCTGCCGCCGAAAGAGGCTGCCGCGTTCCAACCGATTTCCTCAGGCGAAAATACGATGCCGTAGAATGTAATGAGGCAAACTATCTGTATAACAAGCACGCCCGCGCCGAGCTTGCGCGTCGTTCCGATGTAGGTTGAAAACGAAATCCACACGAAGACATACGGCAGCATCAACCACGGCGTCTCCGCGAATGCGCGCGCCGTCACCACCGCCGTGATTAGCGCGAGCATCACCGCGATTTGCCATGCAACGGCCTTGCGGATGGACATCATCGGCCCTGCGCCGGCGAGGAGCCAGACAATTACCGCGCCCAGTTGACTGTTGACGTGACAGCTCGCGTCGAGTGCGATGGCGATTGTCACTATCATCGAGATGCGCAAGGCGCTGCGGATCTTCCGGGGATTCGGCGCAAGTTCCCGCGCGACCAGCGCGCCGAGTCGATCAAACCAGGCAAGCGGCCCTCGAAGGCCGAACTGCTGCTCTATAAACCCTCCCACGCGCTTAGCTAAGCGATCGCTCTCGATTTTTACAACCACAAGGCAGAAAGAAACGCGGACATACAGCGGCTATATTCGCAAGCTCTCTTCTTGGCCTTTCTATCGTGCGCAAATCGCAAGCGGCATTTGGGAGTCGCGACGGCCGAAATGCTGCATATCCAGGTCGACACTTGTATAGCTCGTGGTCAAACGAGAAACGCGCCGTGCAATGATGGCTTTCTCATTGCTCGACAAGGGCAATTCCTAGTCGGTAGACGTACCGATCGCGTTAAGCTGTCGCGAAAAGCAATGCCGAGACTCGTCCGGCACAGAGCGATACGTCGTTCAGGGTGGCGGATTGCCGGTAGTGCGATGAGTGTACGCTGGTCCGGAGTCCGCGTCGCGGTCACGAATCAGGTGACTTGGTGCTTCATCCCAGGGAGAAGCGACAGGTGAGGAATTTCTTTGGCTTCGACATACAGCGCGTTGCCGTCGGTGCGGGTGTGGTTGTATGACTTGTAGAAGTCTTGACTTTTACACCTTAACTACTTGTCAGGCGAAATCTAAACTTTTGCAATTTACCGCGTGTGGTAATCCCGTCGGCGCGCGTCCCCAGCGCACGCTTTCGTCCGCCGCGCCGGCGTACCATCAACCTCTCCTCACGGTAAAGCCGATACAGCTTCTTGTGATTCATCGCGTACCCCTCGCGCGTGAGTCGCCATCTCAATCGGCGATAGCCAAAGCGCCGCCGTTCATGGGCCAGGTCGCGCAGCCGCTGACGTAATGCGCCATCGTCCGGACGCCTGGGTCGGTAACGCAGAGTTGAATGATCGATCCCGGCCAGCCTGCACGCGCGTCGCTCGCTGAGCCCGTGTTGCTCCATCAGCCGCGCTACCGCCGTCCGCCGTGCCGCAGGCTTCAGCCGTTTTTTCCGAGTAGGTCCTTCAGTGCCGCGTTGTCGAGCATCGCCTCGGCGAGCAGCTTCTTGAGGCGGCGGTTTTCATCTTCCAGCCCTTTAAGCCGCTTGGCCTCCGACGCTTCCATCCCGCCATACTTCGCCTTCCACTTAATGGGATGGACGGCTCCCCCTCACCGATCGCAAAAATTGCGAACGATACGATCGAGAGGGAGGTCAGCAATGAAGGTTCAGACACTCGGTATTGACTTGGCAAAGAATGTTTTCCAGCTCCACGGTATCGACCGCCGGGGTCACACGCTACTGGCGCGGCGGCTTCGTCGTGACCAGCTGTTGAAGGTTCTTAGCGAGCTGGAGCCGTGTCTCATCGGCATCGAGGCTTCCACCGGCGCATTCTTTTGGCAGCGGCAGTTCGAGAAGCTCGGGCACACCGTAAGGATCATGGCCCCGCAGTACGTAAAGCCATTCGTCCGCCGGCAAAAGAACGATACCAACGACGCCGAAGCGATCTGTACCGCGGTTCAGCAGCGCAACATGCGATTCGTGCCGAAGAAGACGCTCGAACAGCAGGACATCCAGGCGCTCCACCGCGCGCGGCAGCGGTTGGTTAATCACCGAACCGCACTGATTAGCCAAATGCGCGGACTCCTGCTCGACCGCGGGATAGCGATCGCGGTGTCGGCCACGCGAGCAAGACAACTGATTCCAAAGATTCTCGCTGCGCCCAGCGACGAGCTAACAGGGTTGATGCGAGAGATCATCTCAAGCCTGTACGCTTTCATGTTCCAGATCGACGATCGGATCCGGGCTTTCGACCAAAGATCGCCGCAATCTTCAAGGCCAGCGACGTTTGCCAGAGAATTGCCAAAATACGAGGGATTGGACCGAAGACGGCGACCGCGATGATCGCGGCGATCGGCGATGGGTCCGACTTCAAGAACGGCCGTCACCTAGCAGCCTGGCTTGGGCTGGTACCGCGCCAGCACTCCAGCGGTGACCGCAGGGTGCTGATGGGTATCAGCAAGCGTGGCAGTCAGCATTTGAGAACACTTCTCATACATGGTGCGCGAGCCGTGGTCCGCACGGCAGTCAGAAAAACCGACTCGAGAAGTATCTGGGTAAATGAGCTTCGCCAGCGGCGCGGCTATAATCGCGCGACAGTTGCGGTCGCCAACAAGAACGCACGGGTAATCTGGGCCGTGCTGACCAGTGGCGAACCATATCGCGCTGCTGCGTGAGGGCTGAACGAGGTTGCTTGAAGGATCGGAAAATGGGCTGACGGATCGAACCGGCACACTCAAACCCTGTCTTTTATAATGGCCCTTGAGGCCGACCACTTGCCGAGGAGAGTGTGAGCGGATTTCCCATTTGGGCGCGCCATCACAGGGTGACGCCGGATAGATGTTTGCAATCGATCATCGCCAGACCAGGACCCGGAACCTTCTTGCCGCAGGGGAGCCGTCCATAGATGTAGAACGTCGCGTCCGAGATCCCGTGGCGCCGGCACACTTCGGTGGTCGCCGCGCCCGCTTCCTGCTCGCGCAAGATTGCTATGATCTGCTCCTCGCCGAACCTGCTCCGCCTCATCTATCCGTCTCCTTTTCGTGACGGACTCTACCTCACTACGTGCGTGTTTTCGTGGGGCAGGCCATACGCGACGAATCGAAAATAAATCCTCGCCGATCGATCTCCATGCAATAGTCATTTGGTGGAAGCGGGCAAAGGCGCAGCCTGAGAGACTCGGGTTACCGGCTGGAGCTGACGGGGATTCGCGCGAGCAATCGATTCAGGTCGCCGATCAGAACTTCCACCCGGCGCAGCGACTGTAGCTCGGCGAGAATGCCGCGGCGCTGCTCTGTCGTCCAATGCTCAATGCGCGAGTAGTTGCCTTCTTCGAGCCATGAACTGAACTGAGAGAGCGGTCGATGGATTTCGTCAAGGACATAAGCGCTCGCGATCGCATGAGCCGCACGAGGCTTGAGTTTTTCGTCGCCGCTGAAGAAATTGAGCCATTTCTGCAGATCGCGTTGAATCGCGGTCAGCACGGCTATGCGTTCGGACTCGATCGCCGGATCAAGAGCAGGCAGCGCACAATTCATGCGGCCGGCGGCAATGTAGGACAGCCGGTTCGCAATACGACGGAGCGTACCAGCTGCTCCGACAATCGCATTGGAATTTACGGCGCAGCCGCTGCCTTCCAACAGCGCATCGTCGGCTACTTGGAGCATCTCAGCCAGCAGACGCATCGCATCGGAGTTCGCGCGCACCAGCTCTTCTTCGTTGTTCTCGGCGGGGCCGCCGGGAGTGAGCGCGAGCGTGTCGGTGATAATGCGGCGCAGACGCGGCAATAACGAATCGCCCGCGTAGGTAGGCCACAAGATGAGGGTGGCCATCGCAACGACGAAAGTGCCAAGCAGAATGCCCCAGATGCGCCAAAGCGGACCGTAGATATCGGTCGAAGGACTGAGCCCAGCGAACACTAGCGTAAAGGTCGTACCAATCTGTTTCCCCGCGTACGAGACTCTTCCACTGGTAAGCGATGCGTAGCCGGAAAGAAAGAAAACTATGCCGACCGCGAGCATATATGAGGGAAGAGTTTCGAAATTGGGCGAGACAACAATGATAACAGCGAGCGAAATGAGGCCCCCGATCACCGCTCCGGCAATCCGGAGATACATTTTGCGGACCGCCGCGCCGTAAGTAGGGAGTGCCGTGATCAAGACCGTTGTCAGGATGGTGGAAAGTTCGGGGCGCTGCGCAGTAAGACCGACACAGTAGCCGACCATGGCGCAGAGTCCGACCATGCACGAATAGCGAGCCAGTGCGGGATCGGGCGGGTCGGTCAGGCGCGGCGCCGGCGCTCGCGAAACGATTCCGAGCCTAGGAGGTTCATCGAGCAAGCGCTCGATATGCTCGGTCACTGCGTCCAAGGAATCTGTGAAGGTTGCGAAGTTTTCGATTTCCGCATGGTCGGCGGTTTTGATGTACGTGGGGCGCACCTCGAGGACGCGCGCAGTGAGCGCGTCCATCGCCATCCGCGCCCGCGTTCGGATCGGCGGCGGAACGAGGTCGACGCCGACCTCGAGATGATCCGGCACGCTCCGCGCGATCTCGTCGAGCACCGCGGCAATTGTTGCTTCGGTAGCTTCGAGCTGGGGGCGTACCATCTCACGGATTTGACTGTGCACGTTCTCGCGCGCCGCAAATACAAGCCGCTGGACTTCCTGGTTGATGCGCGCGAACCGCGAAATCGCGGCCAGCAGGATCGCGCGGCGGTGGTCGGAGACGCCCTCGGCCTCGGCCTGATTAAGCAGCGTAATATGCGCGGGTAGATCGGTGGTCGGAGGCGGAATGTGAGGACGCTTCGCGCCCGGGCGACGCAGGTAAAAATCCGTCGCGGCGATAAACTCGGCGCGATAGTGAGCCAGACTCGTTCCCAACGCTTCCATGAGCAGCGCTTCGCTCGGGGCAGGCCATATCCAGTTGTCAAACAGAACAAGCACAGCGAAGGCGATTGCGCTGCCGCCAAACGCGCCGGCCGAGCGCCATCCAATATTACCGGCGTCGAACGCGACGCCATAAAAGTTATTGAGGCAGACCACCTCGATAAGCAGCAGGCCCGGGGACAGCTTGCGAATGGATCCCAGGTATGTCGCATAGGAAACCAACACGAAGAGCAGCGGCAGCATCATCCACGGCGTCTCGGCGAACACGCGCGCCAGCACTACTGACACCGCCAGCGCAATTCCTTCGGCAGTCAGAAACCGGAGCGCCTTGCCCACCGACATCATCGGCCCGGCGCCGACGAGCAGCCATACTATGTATGCGCCGAACTCGCTGTAGACGTGGCAAGCCGCGACGATACCGGTACCGATCGTGGCGATCGTCGTAAAGCGCAGCGCGGTCCGAAGTTTTCGCCGGTTAGGCGTGAGCTCCTGTGCAAGTGCGGCCGTCAGTTCTTCGAACCAGCCGGGCGCTCTGGAAGTTCGAAGTTCATCTTTAACAAAAGCAGACATCGGTGCGGCGCAATGCACTCAGTGTTGGAGCGCTGTTGTGTCTGCCACGCTCGTCTGGCGGGATCTGACCTTCACGCTTCGAGCCTCTCCGCCGCCCCCCAACCGAACACTTGCAGGGTGGCACCGTTGTGCTGAACTTGCCATCGGCGTCGGTGGTGAAACGCGCCGCGATAATTCCTGTTTCGGTATCAAGCAGGGTTATCTCGTGATTCGAGCGGCGTCCCGATCTTGAAGTCATGGCGCTTCACTCCATGAACCACACCCGTCACGGTTCTCCGATCGCGTATTCGAACTCTGAACCCCCGATTGACGAGTGCCACGGCTGAGGAGCTCCAAGGCTCGTCGACTAAGACGCAAATCAAAGAATAAAGGCAAACGCAGGAGACAGTTCGCCAGAAGCGAAGTCCTGTAGTGGGTGACTGCGTTCAAGCTGGATAAAGTGGATAACCAGCAACAACGCCAAACCGTGAATAACGATTGTCACCAGCTTGGTCGGAAGGGCAACGACAACCGGCAGGAATACTGCCACTGGTTCAGGCGGACTGGTCATGACCTTTACTCTCTGGTGAAGTGTGTTTGAGGCATTCTCGATGGGGATGAGCGATCGTCATTCAGGACGATGTAATCTTTGAAAGCGCAGCATCAAGGGATGCCAGGAGGATTCGCAGACGGCGATAAGTCTCAGGTTCAAGGGCCAGATTCTCATTAACGTCGGTCACGGGCTCATGCGCTCCGTCGGGTCTGGACTCGGTCCTCTCGGATCTGAACGCGATGGCTTTAGCGGTCGATGTTCCGCGCGATTCATTGAGCCTGGAGCTGGAAGTGAGTCGCTGAAGTTGTGCTTCAAGGGAGGCGCAGTAGCGCGTTTCGAGCTGGTAGCGGCGATCGACGATCTCGCGCGGCAGTCCTCTTTCCGATCCTGACAGCCTCTCGCGCGCGATAATCTCGAATTGATAGGCGATTCGAATCAGGGTTGCCGCTGCCTCAATGCCGTTGGTCGAGTTCGCGCGTCCGGCCTTTCCCTCGAGCTTGGCCTGGTCGGCCATGTTAAGGGCCTCAAGCAAGTTTACGCTCAGGAGCCGCTCAACGGCAGCTATCCGTGATTCGTCAACGCCTCCGTCCGCGACGGTTCTTGCAAATGCCGATGTATTTCGTAGCAACGTCGCGAGACTTTGGATCAACTTGTCGGAGGCATACTCGGGAAACAGGAACAGGAAAACGAAACCGTTGGTAAGTATCCCGAGCACGATACCCCAAAAGCGCCAAAGCGGCCGGTAGACGTCGCTCGATGGTCCAAGCCCTACATAGCAGATGAGAAAGGTTATGCTGGTCTGGATGCCAGCGTAACCCAGCCATTCGCTGCTCTGCGACACGTAGGTTGAGAACATTGTCACCGCGAATATCGCCACGAGGTAGGGAGGCAAGGAGTCAAAATTCTCCGATATGAAGCGCATCGCGCCCAACGCAGCCAGCCCGCCCACGATGCATCCGGCAATGCGAAGGATGGTCTTGCGCAATACCGCTCCGTACTGGTTCGGTTGCCCGGCTACGACAATGCTCCACAGGATGGTCTGAAGATCAGCGCGCTGCGTGATTAGTCCGACCAGAAGCCCCAATACGATCGTAGCCCCCAGCTTGATGCTGAACCGAAGTCTCGATGCGTCCACAAACGGGTGCGCTTCAGGGTGACCATTGGCATAGCTCGTCGTGTCGTCTCCTTTATGAGCTGGCACTTCTCGAGGCTCCAGCAGCCTCGCAATCTCCTCCAGTGAACTAACTGCGGCGAGAAAGTTCGCGGCTTCCGCCGATGCTCCGGAGTAATCCCGGGGAAGGTCGTTCAGATTGTGGATTGTCGTGCGCAGATCGTTAGTGCCGTACGGTGGAACCCCCGAATCGGGAAGACCGGCGAGAATCTCGGTGGTTCTTTCGGTCAGAGAGATGTCCAGCACGTTTAGCGCTGTCGCGATTTGTTCTCCATGCGCTTTCATAGCCGCTTCTGACACGACCTCATCGGAAAGCACAGCTAGGCGCTCGACTTCCAGGAACAATCGCTCGCTGGTCACCACCGCGTCGAGCAGGGCTGCCATATGATGGTGCGTCGGCTTCGTGTGCTCCTCTACTGACTTCAACATCGCCAGTTTCGGAGCCAGTCTCGCCGAGATCACCGGCGAAGAGAGAGGCTCGGCGCGGGGATCAAGGAGGTGCCGGCCCACGGCTCGAAGCCTGGTTCGTGTACTTTCAAGATCCGTTGCAATCGACTCCAGTAGATGCGGTTCCGGAGGTGACGGCCAGATCCAGGTATCGATTACGACCATCACCAGAGTGGCGACAAGTATTCCGTCGAAAGTGTAGGTGGCGCTCCAGCCAATCGCGCCGGGTTCGAAGATCCCGACATACAGCGTCGTGATCGTACCGATAGCCGCCAAGGCCAACGGTAGGAAGAGCTTCGTGTTGGAAAGGAGGTAGGCGATCGTCCCAAAAACGGAAAAGAGAAACGCGAGTATGAGCCCCGGGTAGTCCAGTATCTTGCCGGCGATGGGCACGATTGCGGCCTGAATCGCCGCCGCAAAAATGATCGTGACGGCTCCCTCGAAGAGACCGAATGACACGCTGGGTTGGCCGATTCTGAAAGCGAACAGCGGCCCAAATGGGCCAGCGATCTGCATAATCGCCGACAGTCCGGTCGTGAGGGTCGCCTTGGTTGCGTTTCGCGCGGCCTCTGCGAAGCGCCTGGGGGTTGGCGCTAGTTCTCTTGCAAAGAATGCGGAAACCGGCACGCGCTTACTCGCCGCGCACAGTTACGACGGCGGTTTGGCCCATGCGAAACGGATGCTTGGGATCCGGGCGACCGAGGGCGATTCGAACCGGAAAGCGCTGGTTGAGTCTCACCCAGTTCAAAGTCTCTTCAACATTTGGCAGCCCACCGACGGTCGCGCCGTTCGATTGAAAGAGTCCCCATGCGATTCCCTGGACTTCTCCCTCAAATTTCTCTCCCGGGTAGCTCAGGAGCGCGATATCAGCATGCATTCCGGGCCGAATGCGATCGAGCAGGTCTTCCCTGAAAAACGCGAGAATGTACCAGTTGCGATCATCCACCAGTATCAGGATCGGCTGCCCCGCGTTAGCAAACTGCCCTTCGGAGATGTTCAGGTTCGTTACGTAACCATCGAACGGGGCGCGCACAAAGCAATAGTTGTAGTTCAGCTGGGCATCCTCGACCGCTTCCTCGGCAGCGCGGATGTGCTGATTGACATCCCCCATTACTCCTAACGCGTCTTGTGCTTTTTGCAATTCGGAGGTCGCGGCGGCGACGCCAGCCTCCGCGGCTTTGAGTTTGTTGCGCGCATCTGTCACGTCGTTGTCAGTGACGTAATCGCGCTCGCGCAGCGGAACGATGCGGTCCAGGTATTGTTTGACATTCGCCGCATCGACCTTGCGCTCAGACAATTGAGCGCCGGCGGAATTAATTGTGTCCTGCAAAGTTTTGATCTCGATCTCGGTGAGACGCAGTTTTGTCCGCGCGGCGTCCAGCGCAAGCCTGTACGGACGCGGATCGACCACGAAAAGGAGCTCGCCGTTCTTAACAAGCTGATCGTCCTTTATTGGGAGTTGAACGATTTGTCCGCTGACGTGCGCTGCGACCGCGGCCGTATTAGCGTGCACATAGGCGTCGTCAGTTCGGGGATTGGCGAAATAAATCCGGTAGATGAACGAGGCCAGAATCATTGCGGCCAAAACTACGGCCCCGCTCAAGGTCCGTCCGAGAACGTGCATCCAAGGGTTGCGCCTGGAGGTGGGTTTTTCGATCATCGCAGTTCGAGTACTCGCCTGATGGCGTCGGTAGTAAGCTCCTGTGGATTCATTTCCAAACCAGGAGCCAGATTAGAAATGCGACTATAAGAGCGAGACACGGATAAACGAGCGGCTTAAGGGCTATCCCCTCGTCCAGCCCGATCGCTAAGAATAGTGGCTTCAATGAGAGTGCCACGAGGACCCCAACAGTAAGGCACAAAATCCAGACCGGAAAATTGGCCCCCGCAATGCTGACGACCGGATTACAGCCGGACGCCATACTGCCCAGAATTAGAATCGGTGCCGTCCGTCTTCTCGCCAACGAACTCAGTTTCATTTACTTGCGCCTGGTCGCATGTGGTTGGATAATGCCCCGGCGGCCGATGCCGAACCAACGGCATGGACCAATGCGGAGGAAGAGAGCAAAAGCCCTGCCTTGCTCTGCACCAGAATATACCGCGCACCCATCAGCTCTCGTTCCGCGCCGAGCAGGTCCGTTATCGTGGCCAAGCCGTGGCGATGGCTCTCGAGATTGGAGGCGTAAGATTCTTCCGATGCATCGACCAGGGCTCGTGCGGCATCGAACTTCTTCTTTGCTGACACATAGTCATAGTAGGCCGTCCAAACAGTCGCGGTCACATCTAGCTCGAGCGACCTCAACTGAGAACGAGCCCCGTTTCTCTCCGCGGTTGCTTTTTGCTCGCCATAATATCGACTGAATCCGGTAAACACGTCCCATCGCAGAGACGCCCCTATGCCATAAAATGGCTGGTTCAGATTTTGTGTCGATCCGCCATTAACCGTGTAATTCCAAATTACTTGGCCGTAATTTCCCGCAATCTCGACTTCGGGGAAATACTCCGCTCTGGCGTGTGCGATGGCGGCATCGCCCGCCCGCACTGCCGCGATCTGGGCGGCGATGTCGGGCCGATCCTTGAGGGCATCGGTCATCAGCTTCTCCACGTCATTGCCGAGATTATCGGGCATCCGCTCCAACTGATCGCCTTGCACGGTAATGTCGGCGTTGGCAGCAACTCCAACCACGTGCCGGAGACCCGCCTCTGCGTCGTGTACCGCGGAGTTCGCGTTTTCCAGATCGTAAACGGCCTGCGCCTCAACCTGCTTGGCGAGCAAGACCTGCGGCTTGGTCGCAAGACCCATATGATGGCGTTCCTGCACCGCGTCCAGGCTGGTGCGAGCCAGTTTCAGATTGGCCTCCGCAGCGCTGACACTTGCGTTCGCCGCCGCAAGAATGTAATCGGCCTTTTCGACGTTGAATACGACATCCTGAATCGCCCGATTGAACGAGAAATTCGCAGCGATAAGCTGCTCGCGAGCGCTTCGCTCTTGCGCGCGCGTCCGGCCGAAGTCCAGGAGATCATACGTGACCTTGAACTGCGGAAGAAAATCACTGTTTCGGATTACCAGGGTCTCCCCGGGAAATTGGAGGGGTAGCTTGAAATAGCCGCCGACCGCGTCGGCCTGGACCGTTGGATAATTGGAGGCCTGCGCCTGACCCAGGCCGGCGTTTGCTGCTCGGGCAGCATACCAGGCTTGTTGGGTCTGCGGGCTTGTTTTTAACGCCAAATCGATGAGCGCCGGCAGATCGTATTGTCGTGGAGCCTGCGGTCGAATCTCCTGGCTTTCGCCAACGCCGCGAATCCCTTTCAGGCTCGAAACCGCATCTGCTCGCGACGCCAGAGAGATGGGCACCGTCCACGATTCGTCTACGCTCCGAGAAGGGGTCACCTCAGAGTCCGGCTCAAACCGGACCAAACCACAGCCTGCTAGTGCGGCCACGGCTACGCAGATCAGGATAATGCTCATCATGCGTACCCGCTCTCGATTCTTTGTTAGCGCGATTGGTGCCTGTGCCTTCGACCTTTGGATCATGCTCGCCACGATAGAGCCGAGGACAGGAAAGCGAAAGTGAGGAAATCACTCGCGCGTTAGGCGATTGGAGGAGGCGAGGAGTACCAACATCCGACCGGCCTAGCCTTGTGAAAAAGCAGCAATGTCTTGATTTGCCGAGAAATCAAGCATCTTCTCGGTGGAAGATCCGGAATTCTGGCGGCGGATTCAATTGGTCCGTGTTGCGGTTGATTGTTTCCGGACATATCGCCGGAAAAAAAACGCACAATTTTGTTTAGGTGTTCGAGATTGGCGCGCCGGTTCAAATCCCTTCGCTGTCCACGAGCTCGGTTCGCTTGGGCTTGCCCCGGCCGCTTGGCCGGGAGATTGGCAAGCGGTGATGTCCTGTCTCTATTTACAAAATCGAGGGAAGCGCGTGCGTGACTGAGGCGCTAATCACCGCGCCAGGACAGGCATTGAAGAATCTGTGCCCGGTCTATGGCGAATCGCAATTCAAGCTGCAATCGGGTCTCAAACAAGCCAAGGCAGTGCCCCTGCCAGGAACATGACTCAACTTTTGCTATCGGATGGGGAGGTGCACCGCTGCGTTGAGCAGGCGTAGCTCCCGCCAACCCGGTGTGTGACACCGACTGGCGTATCACGTGGCTTTAATCTCGTGAATTTCAAGTATCCGAAGGTTCGCGAGCCATGGGTGGAATGAAACACTGGATCGTTATTTGAGGAAGGATATTTCGGTGTGGTCTGCCTGGGTGATCGCTCGATTGAACACCGGCGGACGAGCACGCCCTCGAGATCAGCCGCGGCAACGCCAAAGCCGACATGCGACGCGTGAATGCGTCCATCACGACCATATGAGTGGCGGTGCCTGAAGTTCAACTGCCAGCGTTTACTCAATAGCGCCGACGTTTGATCTGACAACCTATCCTAATCCTTGCTTATGACTGGGTCCCCGAACTACCATTGGTTAAAATCATCCCCTTGGGTAGATACTCGAATTGATCAAACGAATCCTGCTGCCGACCGATCTTTCGCCGATATCCCTCGGCGCGATCGACTGCGCCGTCGATCTCGCCCTGCCTAACCAGGCCGAGATCGTGATCATATATGTAATCGAGCCGATCCATTACGAGATACCCCCTCTGCTGATTAAAGAGCACCGAAACGAGATAGCGAAAAAGCTGGCCCGCGTCGCCACGAAAGTTACCAAGCGCTATCCCAATTGCCGAACCGAGGTGCTTTTCGGCGTCGCCCATCAGGTTATCGTCGGACAGGCCCGTAAAGATAAGACAGACGTGATCGTGATGAGCATGCACGGGAGCAGTGCCCTGCACGATCTTCTGATTGGGAACGTGGTCGAACGAGTGGTTCGCAGTGCGACCTGCCCTGTTCTCCTGGTCCCACCACCGAAGCGTATGAAACGTAACGACTGAGAAGGATCCGCCGCCCTTCGGTGGTTGTTCTCTGGCACGTTGCCAATCACTTCTAACTTCAAATTCTCGCTCTTGGCCACATAGCCAATGACGAGATCGACGTTTGAACAACGTAGACAGATCCTGGCGCGCGTGCAAGCGCGACATCGACTCGAGTTCCGAATCTTTGAGCCCAATACCGATCTGTGAATCCAGCGCGACGCAAATTCGCCGCCTGCGCTCTCGAGCGCTACCCAACCGCGACTCAGCGTATAGCCTGAGGCAGCGCCTTCTCCTGGAATCACATATATAACAGCCCGTGGTGAAAGTCGGTGAAGGTTGGATGGATCGTCACAATGGATTGACAGCTGTAAACTGTTGGGTATGGCGATGGGAAGGCGGAAGGGTGAGCAAGGGGCGATGTGGGTGGCGAGCGTAAAACTACCAAAATCGCCGGGGCATCCGTTCTACGCGGGGCTGAATGCGCTGTTGGAGGCAGCCGAGTTTGATCGGTTTGTCGAAGGTCAGTGCGCCAAGTTTTACGCGCCGGTGATGGGACGGCCGAGCCTGGCGCCGGGGCGGTACTTCCGGTTGCTGCTGGTCGGCTACTTTGAAGGGATCGACTCGGAACGCGGGATAGCCTGGCGTGCGAGCGACTCGTTGGCGGTGCGCAGTTTCGTGCAGTTGCCGATAGAAGAGCCGGCGCCGGATCATTCGACGATTTCCCGGACGCGGCGCGCGCTCGATCTGGAGACCCACCGTGCGGTCTTTCACCTGGGTCCAACAACGGCTGGTGGCGGCCGGATTGCTCAAGGGCAAGAGCATCGCCATCGACGCCACCACGCTGGAGGCGAACGCGGCGCTGCGCAGCATCGTGCGCCGCGACACCGAGCAGGACTATCAGGAGTTCTTGACCGGTCTGGCGCAGGCGTCGAGGATCGAGACTCCCACGCGCGAGGACTTGGCGCGCCTGGACCGCAAGCGCAACAAGCGCACCTCGAACCAAGACTGGAAACATCCATGGGATCCCGATGCGAAGGTCGCCAAGATGAAAGATGGTCGCACCCAACTGGCCCATAAAGCCGAGCATGCGGTGGACCTGGAGAACGGCGCCTTGGTCGCCGTCACCGTGCAGGATGCGGACCAAGGCGATACCGCGACCATCGTCGAAACGGCCATCGCGGCGGCCGAACAAATCGAAGTCGCGCAAGCCGAGGTGCAGGAGCCCCAGGCTCTGCAAGAGATCATCGCCGACAAGGGCTATCACAGCAATCAAACCATGATCGACTTTGAAGCCATAGACCTGCGGTCTTACGTTGCGGAGCCGGACCGCGGGCGACGCGCGTGGTCCAAAGAGCCTGCGGCGCAGAGCCCGGAGTATGCCAATCGACGCCGAATTCGTGGTGCGCGCGGCCGGCGCCTGATGCGGCAACGGGGCGAGCGGATCGAACGTTCCTTCGCGCATCTCTACGACACCGGTGGGATGCGCCGCACCCATTTGCGCGGCCACACCAATATCCTCAAACGCCTGCTGGGTCATGCCGGGGGCTTCAATCTCGGGTGCTCGTCATGCGCCACCTGATCGGCAATGGCACGCCGCGCGGGCTGCAGGATCGCCTGGCGCCCCTCATGGCGGCGCTTTTGGTGCTCCTGGCCGCTGCCCAACGCTGGCCGGTCGCGCTCTTCGCATGGCATCCACTTGTGGTGGCCGTACGCCGGCTTCCGCCGTCACCGATCATCATCAGCCGCTACTCGGCGGCGTGACCACTTTCACCACGGGCTGCTAAGGTGTAATTTTGGTCATCAACTCGAGTTCTGCGTCGTCGTAACGCCGAGCTACTAACTATGCGCGGATCGACTCGCGATCCCACTTGGACTGACCTCGCTTTTTGAATTCGTTAATCTACTATTCTACGAGCAAAGTTTTACCGACCGAAAAGAGCAAACTTCTGCGCGGACTCCTGTCGCGTAGAATAGCTCGGCGCGAACTTGCGCGGGCGCCAACGCTCGAAATGATAGCCCTTGGACCCCCAAATCGGCGTCTTAATGCCGTCATGTAAGCGCTAACGGCAGGATTCGACGAGGTTCGCGTTGACCAAAGGCGTATCCTTTTCCCCGCGGCCTTTCTTCAACCTCGGCGGACCTAAAGCGAACCGTTTTCGAACCAAAAGAAGACTTCAAGATAACGACTTTAAACCTTCATCACCTTAAGTTGCTATCTCATGAGGGTGAGCGAAAAAATGTAAAAATACAGTCCTCGCTTTCACAGAGCACTAAGTCCTCTGCCCAATGATTTTGTCGGTCATCAACATCTGCAGTCATTTTCGAGAATAAGCTTTATGCAAGGGTTTCGCTCATTTACTACTTCTTTTGCTGGCAACCTTGATCAAGCCCCGATGAAACTGGCTTAGCGACACTGGTGGCGCGTTCACGACGTATATCTGTGGTATGAAGCGGCCGATCAATGAAGCGGAAGACATCTCTTCATCGCGGAAGCGGTGCCTTAGAATCAAGGTTCGGCGCCATGTACCACGCAGAATGTTCGTTGCGCAATTAGTCCACAAGATCGGTGCGTGCCTGATCACGGCAAATCTCTCTCACGTTTTTCAGCGTCAAAAGTAAGGAAACACTAAATCATGGCCATCACAGAAAACACAGTGACTTATCCCTGCGAGAAGAGCTTCAACAGGGAAGAACCTGCGAAATTCAGGCAGACACCGGAAATCAATGGTGAGGAACTCGAGCTCGTTCGTCGCTTGCGCGAAGGCGATGAACAAGCGTTCGAGACCCTGGTTCGAAAGTATGCTCCCAAAATGTTAGCGTTCGCACGAAGCTTTTTATGCGAAGAGCAGGACGCTCGCGACGTGGTGCAGAATGCCCTGCTGTCGGTATTCAAGGCGATTCACGGTTTTGCTCAAAAATCGCAGCTCTCGACTTGGTTGCATCGCATCGTTATGAACAGGGCCCTGATGGAACTTCGTGGTCGACGCCGTCGAGCCGAAGCTACGTTCGACGAACTGCTACCAAGTTTCGATTCCGATGGAAAGTGGCTGAACGTTAGCTCCAGTTTCGTCACGGGTGACCAGATATCTCTGGAACGCCGCCAATTGCACGAAATGGTTCGAAAGTGCATCGCGCAACTACCCGAATCTTATCGGATAATTCTTCTAATGCGCGATATAGAAGAATTAGATACCAACGAAGTCGCACAGATGCTCGATATCACAGCTAATGCAGTCAAGGTGCGGCTTCACCGCGCACGACAGACGCTGCGCCCCCTCCTGATGCGGGAACTTCGCGCGCACGGCGTTCCTTTCTCAGTCAAGGCGGCTTCGCCATAAAGAGAAAGCGATTCCGCGAAACGACGATTGATCTCCAAGCGATTTCTAGGAACCCGCGCACCCAGCTCGCCGAGCTCCGCGGAAGACGATCGCGCTATCCGGTCGTTTAAGCCAAGGGTCGGCATCATTCATCCAAGTCTGCTGGCAGTCCAAGATGAGGAACAGAAGTCTTAGCGCGCGCCCACATAGGTGCCTGCGTGCCCCATCGTATAGTTTCTTGGTTTACATTATCAGTCAAACGATTCGTTGCGCGCTCTCTCGTAGAAATCGGCAAAGTCTTTGTATCTTCGTGCGATCTCAGCGATAGCCACTTCGCGGGAATCTCTCTTTGCCCGCCACCTCCAGAGAGGTTCCCAGAAGTCGTGCCCGAGAGAAAATCCTATGAATCCTGGAACGGGAGCGGCGATCCTCAGCCATTGACGCACTTTCTCATCATCCTCTCTGTGGCCAGCCACAACGCAGCCGACTCTGTCGCGACCTTCGTAGCGAACAACCGAAACCACTCGCTCGCAATCCTCCCTGCTGTCAAAACCTTCGATCATCCAGACGTCAGGTTCGATATCTGCGTTCTGGAGTTCCTCGATAGCGCGGACTACTAGGCGAGGACGAATTTTCGAATTCCAAGTCCGTATGTCCCCATCTACCATTTTCAATTGCTCACTCTCGGCGGGCACAAGCAGGTCAACTAAAAAGCGAGTTCGCGGTTCGCCGCGAAGATAGTCGGCTAATCGGCGAAGTCGTGCCATTTGCCCTAGATTGAAAGCCTTGCCGGCCTCTGGATTGTAGCATATCGATACTTTGCAAAACGTCGGCTGAATAGCCTCAATATGGCTGCGAAAGTCCTCTCCGTACTCGAAATCGAATTCATCCACGGAACCCTTCTCGACCGGATAGGCCACGGTGTAGCCGCGTCCAACCGCATCGCTGAGAACCGCGCCGCCAAATTGCTCGTCAACGAGCAGGCAGGCTTTCTCTTTCGAAACACCAGCCGAAATTGCCGCCTTGAAGCCCTCGTAAATGATCTGCTTCATCGCTTCGATGATAGTGGTTTCAGCAAGGGTCAGCGTCCCCCTCCAGCCAAACAAGCCCTTCTCGAACGATCCACGGTGATCGAAGGGCAAAATATACAGTGGATTGTTACATCCGTGGATCATTGGAATGTCTCCGTTTTAGCAATTGCGTATCTGTAAACTTGTTGAATCGGATCAATGAGATCTGCATTTAGTCAGAAAACAACGGCTTGAAAGCGCTGTAGATCGGCACCACGTTGAATCTTTTTGCCAGAGTACTACAAAACTAGGAAGGAGGAACCACTAGCACTGCGCAGACCGAGGTTCGTACGACTCGCTCTGCGACGCTTCCCAAGAACAAATGTTTAAGAGCAGAGCGGTTATGACCCTGCGTAGCCATTACGATCAAATCGATATTCAAGTCCTTCGCTGCCGCCGTTATCTCTGCTGCCGCAAATCCGGTGCGGGTAAGAGTCTCCCACCGGATTCCGCGAGAGATTCGTTCGCCTGCCAAGTGATCGAGCTTAAGCTTTGCATCTCGCTCCCACACCGGAAATGGCTTCAGTACCTCTGGCGGCATTTCGGTGGCTTGAGGAGGCATCGCGACAACGTGCATGATATAAAGCGAAGCATCGTTTTGCGCTGCGACCTTACAGGCTAGCTCGAGTGCAGACATGGAGTTCTCGTCGAAGTCGAGAGGGCAGAGAATTTTGCGAAAGGTCTGTGTCATGATTTGAGCTCGGTCCCGTCTTCGACGGTTGCGATTAAGTATCGTTTTAATCCGCGCGTTCTGAGTTTACCCGGCGAATCTATTGACTCTAGGTCTCTTGTTGATTGATGCGAGTTAGCAAAAAGGTCGACCCAGGTTGTTGGCAGTGGCTTCGGACGAACGCGCTGCTTGAAAGTGGTCCCGCCGTAATTGCGGAGCTGCTGTCTCATGTGTCCTGGACCGACAGAGAGAAAATCGGACAAGTTGTTGAAGGAAAAGAGGGCTTCAATATCTTCCTTAAACAACCTGAACCGGCCTGGACGAATTCGCGCCTCCCCAGAGGGAACTCTGAAATACGTTTTTCTGAAGGCGGTTGACCGCTTCGGAAAGAATAGCGGCCATGAGCCGAAGGAGCGGTTCGGTCTGGGCATCGCGGCAACGTTTCCTGCGTAACTGTGATGATCGAATCAGCTGGGCTCGGAGCTCATAATGGTTGGAGCAAATATCCTGATGATCGTGCGGTTGTTCAGATTCCACCGTGGAGCTGATATCTAGACTAGCCATTGAATCTTCCTCACGTCGGGGCCGAAGCAGAAAGAGCACTGTCTTGCTGATGATGGTCCAAAACTGGCTGCGTTTTCGGATACGCTAATGGCGTGCTGTAGCAGCATGAACGCTGGAATTGTCGAGGCGTCTTACCAACGAAACCTCCGAAAACCGTCGTGAAGTGCGCCTGACTCTGGAATCCAACCTCGAGCGCGATGTCTACAATCTTTGTGTTGCCTTGACGCAAGAGTTCCTTGGAACGGTTGATGCGCTCGCAGAGTATGAACTGATGGGGAGTCAGACCGGTGCTTTGCTTGAACAACTTGGAAAAGTGCGACTGGCTCATATCGGCTAGCTGCGACAATTCGCGAACTTCGAGCGGCTTATCCAAATTGCTTCTAATTCGTTCGACTACCCGCGCCACGCGAAAAGGAAGAATTCCGAAAGCACTCTCGCGCTGCTCGGAGAGGGCAGCTATGAAGGCGTCGGCCAACTTGCAGGCCAATTCATGCGTAACAATCTGCGCCTCCAGAACCAAGAGGTTCATATTCTCGTCCTGAACTCCGAGTTGAACCGAACGCAGTTCGTGGCATGAGGCTGCGCGAACTCGGAGATGTTTGTTAGCGGCGATAGAGGCGCCGATGGCACCGGTACAAATCAGTACAGCTCGTTCGACGCGACCACCGCCGATGGCGGAAGCAAGTCGCTCGAGCGGAGCGTGATACGAGCCTTGAACGAGATCAGTTGTCCACACATCTTCGACCGAATGGCTTTGGACACTGAAACTCGCCTTCAGACGTTCCTTGAACTCGAAACCGCTTCTGTCCGAACCGATGCCTATCCGCACGATCTATCCCTCCACGCATGGTTGCCGTCCTTGCTCTCCCGCACGGTAGAAAGTTAAGGAGATTGGGGTTTAGAGTCGTTATCCTGTGGTCCTGTTTTGGTGTAGAAAAGGTTCCTAATCGGTCTATCGGATCCGGAATCTGGAGAGGAGAAACCTCTCGCAAGTACGCGATTATGAAAGAGTTTCCGCCATTCCGGCTCGACACCGCCAACCAGTGTCTGTGGCGAAACAGGACGAAGGGAGACGACGAGCGTATCCTGCTGACGCCCAAGGCCTTCGGGGTGCTGCATTTTCTAGTGGAACACGCCGGACGGCTGGTTACGCACGATGAACTGCTCGATGCGGTTTGGCCGAATACACATATCCAGCCGCAGGCCATAAAAAAGCTCGTTCTCGATCTCAGAAGCGCGCTGGGCGACAGGGCGAAGACGCCTCAGTTCATCGAGACTGTGCATCGACGGGGGTACCGGTTCATCGCTGCGGTAAGCCATGGGCCAGGGGCTAAACCGGCTCTTCCGGTAGCTCCCGCGCGAGGCAAACTGGTCGGAAGAGAACGCGAGCTGAGTGACCTCAGCGATTGCTTAGGGAAAGCGTCGAGGGGCGAGCGACAGATCGTATTTATCACGGGAGAGCCGGGCATTGGCAAAACCGCGCTGGCCGAGGCATTCCAGCGGCAGGCGTTAGCCGAAGTTCCGGGCCTTCGTATTGCACACGGTCAGTGCGTCGAGGGTTACGGCGGCAAGGAAGCCTACTACCCGATGCTGGAAGCGCTCAGTGAATTGTGCCGCGGCCCCGGCGGAGAGTCAGTCATTCAGACCCTCGCGGCGCAAGCCCCTATGTGGCTGGTTCAATTCCCCGGGTTGGTGAAACGCGAACAGCGCGAGATGTTGCAGCGTGAGATCCTGGGGGCCACGCGGGAACGCATGCTGCGCGAGATTGGCGATGCTCTGGAATCGATCACTTCGGCAAGTCCGTTGCTGTTGGTATTTGAGGACTTGCAGTGGGTGGATGACTCCACGGTCGACCTCATCTCGGCGCTAGCGCGCCGGCGGGCGCCAGCCAAGCTTATGCTGATGGCCACCAAGCGTCCTATAGATATGGTGGTTCCCGAACATCCGCTGAAGGCGCTCAAGCAGGACCTGCTGCTGCATCAGCTATGTAAGGATATCGCTTTGGAGCCGTTGGCCGAGTCGGAAGTAGCTGAATATCTTAGGGCGGGGGCGCCTGTGAGCGTACCGGAGGGCTTGGCGAATCTGGTGTATCGCCAGTCGGAGGGCAATCCGTTGTTCATGGTGACGGCGCTCGACCACATGACCGAGCGGGGCTTGCTCTCCCGAGAGAGCGGGGCATGGAAGTTGCGCGTCCCGCTGGAAGAGATCGCGAACGAGGTGCCAGAGAAGCTGCGCCGTATGATCGAGGCTCAGGTTGATCGTCTTTCAACGGTGCAGCGGAATGCACTAGATGTCGCATCCGTGGCTGGGGTTGCCTTCCCGGCAAGAGCGTGTGCGGCGGCCGCTGAGGTCGATCCAGAGGACTTTGAAGATCTCTGCGAGGAACTCTCGCGCCGGCATCATATCGTGCGTTCTGCAGGCTCTGAGCATTTGCCGGATGGGGCGATTTCCGCGCGATACGAGTTCGTGCACGGTCTTTACCGCGAGGTGTTCTATCGCCGGCTGGCGTCGGGACGCGCGGCCAAGCTACACCAGCGGATTGGAGAGGAGATGGAAATCCTCTTTTCAAACCGTTTGAGCGAGGTGGCTCCTGATTTGGCGCAGCACTTCGAACACGCTTCAGATTGGCAGCGCGCGGTCAAATATCTTCTGGTTGGGGCCGAAACCGTCAGGCGCCGTTACGCCAATCGAGAAGCCACAGCGCTTTTGCGACACGCGCTCGATCTTTCGAGCAAACTGTCCGAGGCGGAGCGTGGGTTCAGCGAGATCGAAATTTTCGAGCAGCTGGGGATGATCTACGCTTCCGAATACGATCCTCGCGCAATCGAAAACTATGAAGCTATGGCGTCGAGAGCGGCTCACCTTGGACTGGTTGATGTTGAGGCGCGCGCGCTCGTTAACTTAGCGTATCCCCTGTCGTGGTTCAGTTCCGAACGGTGCCTCGAAGTAATAGAGCGGGCTCTCCTCCGTAGCGATAGCCAGAGCGATCGCCTACTGCGGGCAACAACCCGAATGCTCTCCCTCCACTATCGAATTTGGGCAGGCGGCTGGAATCCTCGGGACGTTGAGGAGAGCCGAAATGCGCTGAATGAAATTCGGGAGGTTGGCGATCCCGTCACGCTGCTTTTCTTTTTGGCCGTACGCAGCATCCATCAGTGGGCTTCTTCCGAATATCGGGACGCCAACCGAAACTTCTCCCAGGCCATGTCCACCTTGCTCAAGACCGTCCAGGATAATGACTTAAATCTGAGCCTCATTTTTTGGTCATATCAGCTCTTTGCGTCCTCCAGCCTTCTTTTTTTGGGAGAGTGGGGAGATGCCTTGCGCGAGTTCAGAACCGGAATCGCGACCTTGGACAAGAATAGCGACGGATATCGCGCGAACACCTTGCGGCTCTATCTGGCTTGGGCGCATCTCCACATGATGGACTTTGAGGGCGCGTTGAAGATCTGCGAAACGTCCTTCCCTCATCCCGAAAACTCCGTGCTCGGCTCTGAAGCGGACTCTTCAGGCGCACTTCCAGAGGAAGCTCGCATCAGTTTAATCATAAAAGGCTCAGCAGAATTGGCTTTGGGAAATTGTGATCTGGCGCTGGAGCATCTGTTGACCGCTCGAAGTGCAATGGATCAGCAAATGGTCATTCTGGACTGGTATTGGCGTATCCAGCTCCAATCCAGTCTCACAGAACTCTGGCTGGGCAAGGGAGATCTGAACCAGGCCCGAACAGAGGCGGAGAGGTTTCTCGAAGTGACTCTAGCGACTGCCGAGCGCACCTGGCAGGCGCTGGCTTGGGAGGCGAACGCCCGGATCGCGATGGCGCAACGCGACTTCGAGCGCGCGCACGATTGCATCACGAAAGCCTTGTCAACGATTGAAGGTTTCGAGGTTCCGCTGGCCTCGTGGCGGATTCACGCAACAGCTGCCGAGCTTTACCAAGGCAGCAAAAAGAACGCGGCGTCCGAACACCATCGCGAACTCAGCCGTGCGACGATACTCAAACTGGCTGATTCCTTGCCGTCTGAAGAGCCGATCCGCAGGATTTTCCTATCGACCGCGTCGGTTCGTATGGTGGTCGGGAACGGCGAGACTGCCAATGGCGCTCCCTCAAAGAGCCGGATCAAGCGAGTCAAAAAATCAGCAAAAAGACCACCCCAACCTTAATTCCTAGACTCGACATTTCACAGAAATCCGTAATTCTTCACTGTTTTTCGAAATACACGAACAATACGCGGCAACTACAGTGGTACGGTGTGCGCGCAACCCAGCACTACGCGCGTAAAGTCGGAGGACGGCAGGAATGGCCTCGAAAAAAGAAGATGAGAGCTCGCTTGAGCTGTTTGATATTGCCAAGAAGGAAAAGGTAGCAAAAGCCCCTCTGGCGAAAATTAGATTCGTCCCACGAACGGGAGAGCGCATTTTCATCCCGCTTCAGGGTGTGGGAGATTGGGATTCTTACACCGTTGTGGCCGTCGAGTACTTCCTTGGATATGATCCATCAACGGGCGAACCATCCCGATCGGTTTCCAAAGGTATTGGAAGGATCACGCTTTACGTCGAAGCATCGAAGTAGAAATTTTGCTGCGCCTTCTTGATGGCTTCGAGCACTCAGGTGCTTTCCAAGAGAACCACGACGGATCTGGCTTTGACCTTGTAGTTCAGCGATCCGAGTGCTTCTTCTTTCCCACTATCGAGCAAATCGAAGGGGCTCGGCATACCGGTATCTGCGACCCGCATCCAACCGCTCACTTCTCCTTCCTGAATCAGGAATTCAGGTCCTCCCAGAAGGCATTGATCATCACATAAATGTCTTTGTCCTCTTGCGAACCACCATGCAAACAGAATGCTAGGCCACGTGACACATCGCCAAGATCCGCTTGACCGTTGGTGCCGTACCAACTTACGTCCTCGCGCCAGAACCGGCTGCGCGCGAGCGACGGGTGTACCTTGCGAAATGCGATCATTCCTTTGAAGAAGCGGAAAATGTCGCTGTTCTGTTTCAACAAATCCCAGTTCAACCAAGTCGTTTCGTTATCCTGGTTCCATGGGTTGTTGTTGCCCCCTTGTGTATTCATGAACTCGTCGCCGGCACAGAACATAGGAGTCCCGTGACCATCAAGATCGTGAAGAAATTCTTGATTTGCTGCTTTCGTAATCGCATCACATCAGCTGGCACATTCTGATCGCCTTCCCACCCGCAATTCCAGCTCAGGTTGCTCTCGGTGCCATCAGTGTTGTTGTTACCGTTAGGCAAATTGTGTTTATCGTTGTAGGCAACCAGATCGTAGAGGCAAAAGCCGTCGTGAGAAGTGATGTAATTGACACTTTGAAAGGGATGATAGGCGTCGTCCAGATCATCAGGAAACAAGTCGCTGCTGCCATAAAGCCGGGTCATGACATCGCCGACCTTTCCAGCCTCGCTTTTGACGAACGCGCGGACGTCGTCGCGAAATCTGCCGTTCCACTGGCTCCAAGATTGACCGGGAAAGCTGCGGCCCAATTCGTAACTAGCCGGGTCCCATGCCTCGGTTATCAGGCGAACGTCAGCGTAGTCAGCGCCGCCAGTTATCTCGGAAATCAAGGGAGGGTCTTCCAGATTGATCGAGCCGTCGATATTACGCCCGAAGATAGAAGCGAGATCGAATCTGAAACCATCTACATGCATTTCAAGTACCCAGAATCGGAGGCTGTCGATTATCATCATTGCGCACCGTGGGATGAGCGTAACGCAGGACATTGACTTTGCCAGTGTCGTTCCGATAGTGCGTCATGCTGTCGTCGAGAAGGTAGTTGCTGTCGCAAATGGCGCGGACAGCTATAAGTGGGTCCGTCAGCGCCCGCTTCAGTCGTATGGATATGGACTACGTCGAGAAGCACTTCGATTCCGGCTCGATGGAGTTCCTTTTCCATCGTCTTGAATTCGGCAACCGCTCCGCCGTTTGTGAATTTGTTGCATAGCTCTGATGAGGCGAAAACAAATTCAGCGGCATATATCCCGAGTAGTTGCCTTCGTCAGGGTCGTACTGAAACATCGGTATCAACTCAAGTGCGGTAATTCCAAGTTCTTTCAAATATGGATTTTGTTCGACCACTCCCGTAAAGGTTCCGCGCTTGTCCGGAGACACTCCAGAATTGGTGCGCTTGATAAAGCCTCGGATGTGCATTTCATAGATGACGGTGTCTGAAGCGTGACGTGTTTGCGATTCACCACTCCAGTCAAACACTGAATTGCTGAATGGAAGCGCGCCAAGCGGCGCTCTTCCTACATTCGCGCCACGTCCGATCGAACCATTACGCCGAAAATCGAAGGGAAAGAAGAGCGACCGCGCGTAAGGATCAAGGAGCACTTTGTCTGGATCGAAGAAATGGATCTCGCCTTGCGCGCTGCCCGGACCTTTCGACAGAGTAAACGTAGTAGCAGAAATTCGCGATCTTGTCTGCCGTGATCCAACAGTGCCAGATTTTCCCAGACTTATGAACGAGATGATTTAGCGGACTCGCAGTACCGGATTGACCAAGTCTCCCGCAGCATATCGCAAGAGCGTCGCGCCAGTAGGGTACCTGGAGTACAGCGAGAAGTCGTAGTTGTCTTCCGCGGGAAGCCACATAGCGCCGAGCGGCTGTGGCGCACCGTCGGTTTGTGGCCAGGTAGCCATTGAGTGACGCCTCACCGAGAGGAGAAGACTAGTTCGTACGTATGCCGGGCGATCATCAGGTCCTCGTTCGTTGGAATCACGCGAACGAGACATTGACTGTTCTCGGTGCTGATCGCGTCGGCGTTGCGGTCATTTCGATCGCGATCGAGCTTGATGCCCAGATGTTCCAAGCCACTACACGTCTCCCATCGTACCGGAGCAGCCCGTTCGCCAATACCACCTGTGAATACAAGCAGATCCAGTCCACCGAGGGCGGCGGTGAACGCGCCTATCTGTTTACGTAGCTGATAGCAAAACATCTGCACCGCCAGGGCAGCATCTGGTGAGGTATCTCTTCGTTCAAGCAGCATCCTCATATCGGAGATGCCTGATACGCCGAGTAATCCGGATTGATGGTTCACAAGATCCGAGAGTTTGTGGGCGTCGAAATGCTTCTGGTTCAGCAGGTAAACAATGATTCCAGGATCCAGATCTCCGCTTCGCGTTCCCATCATGAAGCCCCCGGCCGGAGTGAATCCCATCGTGGTGTCCAGCGGGTTTCCGTCTTTCACTGCCGCCATGCTCGCGCCATTGCCAAGATGAGCCATAATTAGGCGTGAGGGTAGATTAGCACCCAAAGTCCGCACGATGTATTCGTAGGAAATTCCGTGAAACCCGTAACGGCAAATGCCTTCGTCTCGGAGGGCGCGCGGCAACGCGAAGCGCTGTGCCACTTCCGGCATCGCGTGGTGAAAAGCAGTGTCGTAGCAAGCGACCTGCGGCAGGGTCGGAAAGTTCGAAGTGACTGCTTCAATACCAGCGATCTCGTCAGGCAGATGGAGCGGTGCGAAAGCGATCAAACTACCCAGCTCATTGAAGAGCGCATCAGTGATTCGTTCCGGAGCCGCGTGATGCGGGCCGCCGTGTACCAGTCGATGACCGACCGCGTCGGGATGCGGCAGGTGCAGCCGCTTCAACTCGGCTGCAAGCGCATACAGCGGCATTGACGCAGAAGAAATTTCGCTGCGGGTCTTCTCGACTTTCTCTTGTGGACCGTGAACCCAAAGGCGAGTGATTTGCCCATCGTCAAGCTCGGCCGCACCCTGCGCGAGCAGGAGTTCTTCTCCATCACCGATTCGGTAGAGTGCGAATTTAAGCGAAGATGATCCGCTGTTTAGGCATAATATGACGCGAGAAGCCACTAGACTCTTGCCTCCACCGTATTCTCGGTTCGACTGCTTATTCGGCACGCCGCAACTGGACCTTGGCGGCCTCCAGAACATGTTCCGGCGTGAAGCCGAATTTTTTTTGCAGCGCCTTTAAGGGAGCGGACGCGCCGAAGAAGTGCATGCCGAGACTCTCGCCGTTTTCTCCCACATATCGCTCCCATCCGAAGGTAGACCCTTCCTCGATCGATACCCGCGCTTTAACCGTGGGCGGAAGGACACTCTCTTGGTAAGTTCGATCCTGCTCTTCGAATAGCCGCCAACACGGCATGCTGACTACGCGAGCCTTGATTCCCTCGCGGGCAAGCTGCTCGTACGCCTGGACGCACAAAGCGACCTCACTGCCAGTAGCGAGTAAGAGCACGTCGGGTTTGCCGTTCGGCGCATCGGCCAGGACGTACGCACCACGCGCGAGGCCACCCGCGGGGGCGTATTTTGCGCGGTCCAAGGTCGGTAAGGCCTGCCGGGTCAGGATCAGGGCGACCGGCGCGTGACGCTGCTTCATGATGACCCTCCAGGCCTCTACCACCTCATTCGCATCGCACGGGCGGATCACCAGCAGGCCGGGGACGGCGCGCAGATTGGCTAGCTGCTCGATTGGTTGGTGTGTCGGACCGTCCTCGCCGACGCCAATCGAATCATGGGTGAAGATGTGAATGATCGGCAGTTCCATCAAGGCGCTGAGACGAATGGCGCCTCGCGCGTAGTCACTAAAGATGAAAAATCCCGATCCATACGGACGCACCTTAACAAGGCTCATCCCGTTCAAGGTGGCCGCCATGGCGTGCTCGCGGATTCCAAAATGGAGATTGCGACCGCCATAGGTGCCAGCCTGAAAATCGCCGGCGCCATCAAAGCCCAGCCGCGTCTTGGTGGATGGAGTCAAATCTGCCGATCCACCTATCAGCCATGGAACTCTTTTCGCGATTGCATTCAGTACCTGGCCGGAAGAGTCGCGTGATGCCAAACCCTTGGAGTCCGCGGTAAAGATGGGCAACTCTTTGTCCCAACCGTCAGGCAGCTCGCGCTTCTGCATTCTCTCGATCTCATCCGCCTGTTCCGGAAACTGTCGCTTGTATTCCTGAAATTCGAGTTCCCATGCGGTCCGCAACTCATGGCCTCTTTTGCCGAGGCCTTCTGCGAAGTGTTCGCGCACACCCTCTGGCACAAGGAATTTGGCGTCCTCGGGCCATTCGTAGCTGCGCTTGGTTAACTTGATCTCTTCTTCACCGAGCGGTTCACCATGCGCGGCGGGACTATCTTGCTTGTGCGGCGAACCGTAGCCAATGTGGCTGTCCACAATGATGATGGTGGGCCTTTCGACCGCTTTCTTGAACACGCCGAAAGCCCGCTCCAGCATCTCTAGGTTATTGGCATCGCCTACGCGCTGGACATTCCAGCCGTATGACAGGAACCGTGAGGCGACGTCGTCGCGAAACGCGATGTTCGTATGTCCCTCGATCGTCACTTGATTGTTGTCGTAAATCCAGCATAGGTTGTCGAGTTGGAGATGGCCGGCGAGCGAAGCTGCTTCGTTGGAAATGCCTTCCATCATGCAACCGTCGCCGCATAGCGCGTAGACATCGGCGTTAAAGAGTTCGAAGCCAGGGCGGTTGTAGCGGGCGGCCAACCACTTGTTTGCGATCGCCATGCCGACGCTGGTAGCAACGCCTTGGCCAAGCGGCCCCGTTGTGGTTTCAACGCCTGACGTCCAGCGATACTCCGGGTGGCCGGGGCAGCGGCTGCCTAGCTGGCGAAAGGTCTTTATATCGTCGAGAGAAACGGAAGGCTGGCCGACAATCTCGTAGTCGGGGTCCACCGCCTTAACGCCCGTCAGGTACAGCATTGAATAGAGCAGCATCGATGCGTGTCCAGCAGAAAGCACGAAACGGTCGCGATTCGGCCAGATCGGATCCTCAGGATCAAACCGGAGAAAATGCTGCCACAAACAATAGACTACCGGCGCCATTCCCATCGGAGTCCCTGGATGCCCGGAGCTAGCTTTCTCAATAGCGTCGATGGCTAGCGTGCGTATGGTGTTGATCGCCACTTGCACAGTTGGTTTGTCTGTCACGAGTTCTTCCCTCTTTTGCCACTCCAGTGAGCGGCCGTTAACGAATGAATCCAGTTCTTCTAACTCTGGCGGTGGTAGCTTCTGTTTTCTTTCATGAGTCGCTTCCGCGGTGAATTTTCAGACCGAGGCCATCTTGGAGAGACTCCGTGCGTGGCGTTCGCGGTCGTGAACCAGTCCGACACGGACGCCAGAGAGCTTGTTGGTACAGACCGAAGCGCTGACCCCACCACCGCAAATAGCGATATCGCGAGGTACTTTGCCCGCTCCCACGGCTCGCTCGAGAGGAACTAGGCTGTCAGGATAATCGTCCAATGGATTCAGTTTATGAGCACCGAAGCCGACTACCTCATGCCCCGCTACATGGAGCTGTACGAGCAGCTCTTCTTTGAGAATAAATCCGTCATGATCAGTAGCGATTCCGGCGCGCATGTTTCTACTCCTCAGTCGAGGTACCACCATCGGCCATATTTCGATTCGTGAGCCTTGTTATCTATGCGGCGCGGGCTTTTTCGAAAATATCGACGAACTCGCGATACCGTTGTGCGACTTGCTCAACGGCCACTTCGCGCGTAATTCTGTTCGTGCGCCATCCGATGAGGGGTTCCCAGAAGTCGGTGCGACCGACGGCAAAGCCGATGAAGCCTGGCACAGTAGCCGCAGTTGTCAGCCACTCGCGCACCTTCTTGTCGTCTTCGCCTCGACCCAGAACGATGCAACCGACCTTGTCGCGGCCCCCGTAACGAGCTGCGGCCACGATGCGCTCGCAATCCTCGCGGCGATCGAGCCCTTCGATCTTCCAAACGTCTGGCTCGACGTTTGCGTCCTGTAACTCTTCGATGGTTTGGACCATAAGCCTGGGACGAATCTCCAAGTCGTAAGTCTTCTCGTCGCCGTTGACCCTTTTCAGTTGCCCCTTCTCTGCCGGAACCAGAAGCTCAAACATGAAAAGACTTCGACTTTCAGTGTGCAGGTAGTGTGACAAACGCTTGAGACGGTCTGCCTGTCTCCGGTTGACAGCTTGATTGCCCTCCGGATTGTACCGCACCAGCACTTTGCAGAATGTCGGCTGAAAGGCCTCGACGTGGTTGCGAAAGTTTTCCCCGTACTCGAAATCGAACTCGTCCTGTCCGCTCTTCTCGACCGGACAAGCGATCAGGAAACCGTCGACCCTAGCATCGCGCAATATGCCTGCTCCGAACTGCTCGTCTACCAGGATAGCCGCATTCTGCTTTGGTACACCGGTGGCGACAGCCGCCTTGAAGCCATCATAGATCACCCTTTTTGCTTCAGCGATCCGCGCGGTCTGTTCGGGGGTCAGCGCGCCTTTCCAACCGAACATGCCGGTCTCGAACGAGGCGCGGTGGTCGAACGGCAAGACGTACAAAGGTCGGTCAAATCCGAGCGTCATCGTGAAGTCTCCTTTAGTGCCCGGTAGCGACGGATCAGGCGATTGGTCGAACTGTCGTGTTCCAGCTTGGCCTCAGCCGTGCTCTCGAGTTCGGGGACGATGCGCTGGGCCAGGACCTTGCCCAACTCAACGCCCCATTGGTCGAAGGAATCGATGTTCCAAATGGCTCCCTGGGTGAAGACGCTGTGCTCATAAAGCGCAATCAATTTTCCGAGGGCTGCCGGCGTCAGCCGGTCGAGCAAAATGGTGTTGGATGGCCGATTGCCCTCGAACACCCGATGAGCAATAAGCCAACCCGGCGTGCCCTCGGCCTTCACTTGCTCGGCGGTCTTGCCGAACGCGAGTGCCTCAGTTTGGGCGAACACATTCGCCAGCAGCATGTCATGATGTCGGCCGAGCGGATTGAGAGAATGCCCGAACGCTATGAAGTCAGCCGGAATTATCTTCGTCCCTTGATGGATCATCTGATAGAAGGAATGTTGACCGTTAGTTCCCGGCTCGCCCCAGTAGATGGGTCCCGTCTCATAGTCTACTTCGGTTCCCTCGAGCGTGACGTGTTTGCCATTGCTCTCCATCGTCAACTGCTGGAGATAGGCGGGGAAGCGCTTGAGATACTGCTCGTACGGAAAGACTCCGACTGTCTGCGCGCCGAAAAAGGCGTTGTACCAGACCGTCAGAAGCCCCATCAGGACCGGCAAGTTGCGCTCCAACGGAGCGGTGCGGAAATGCTCATCAATCTGGTGGAAGCCGTCCAGCATGGCGTGGAAGTTGTCCGATCCGATGGCGAGCATCGTCGAGAGGCCGATCGCAGAATCCATCGAATAGCGCCCGCCAACCCAATCCCAGAACCTGAACATGTTGGCGGTATCGATGCCGAACTTCGCGACCTCAGCAGCGTTGGTAGATACGGCTACAAAATGCTTGGCGACAGCCCCTTCGTCGTTTCTCAGACCTTCAATCACCCAAAGCCGAGCCGTGTGGGCGTTGGTCATTGTTTCCAGCGTCGTGAACGTCTTGGAACAGACAATGAAGAGGGTTTCGGCCGGATCGAGGTCACGCGTCGCCTCGAAGAAGTCGGTACTATCGACGTTGGAAACGAAGCGGAACGTAATCGACCGATCGCTGTAATGTCTTAGTGCCTCGAATGCCATCACGGGCCCGAGGTCCGAACCACCAATGCCGATATTAACCACGTTGCGTATCGGCTTACCGGTGTGGCCCTTCCATTCGCCGCGGCGGACGCGGTCGGAGAAATCGGCCATCTTGTCTAGGACGGCATGGACCTGAGGGACGACGTTCACGCCGTCTACTACAATCGAGGCTCCTTTCGGGGCGCGCAAGGCCGCGTGCAAGACAGCACGCTTTTCGGTGACATTGATTTTGTCGCCCCGGAACATTGCGTCACGCCGCTCCGCGACACCTCGCTCTCTGGCGAGCTGGACGAGCAATAGAACGGTCTCATCGGTAATTCGGTTTTTGGAGAAGTCCAGGTAAAGGCCCGCGCCCTCGGCAGTGAAGCGGTCGGCTCGGCTCGAATCCTCCCAGAACAGCTGCCGTAGGTGGACATCTTTAATCTTTTTGTAATGCGCCTGGAGGGCGCCCCACGCGGGAGTCTCTTTTAACAGCTTGCTTTCCAGCATTTGACCGTTCCTTTGGGCTGATTACTTCAGTGCTTTGCTCTTGGCTTCGATTGAGTTCAACAGGTTCTGCCAAGAGTCGTCAAAAGATTTCGCACCCTCTGTCTGCAGATCGGCGCCAAGCTTCGCTACATCAGTTCCGACCCGACCGAATTCTGCCAGCACTTGTTCACAGTCGGCGCCGTCGCGTGGAATGACACTGGTTACACGACCGTGCTCGCCGAATGCGAGCAAGGTCTCCTCAGGCATCGTATTGACCGTGTTGGGGGCGGCTAGTGCACTGATGTAAAGTACATCCGAGGCTTTGGGATCCTTTGTGCCAGTACTTGCGAAGAGCAGCCGTTGGGCGCGCGCACCAGAGTTCGCAAGGCGCTGCCATCGATCGGACTCGAGTACGTCGCGGTATGCTTTGTAACACTGCCGGCCTATGGCGACTCCCAGTTTATCGCGATCGCGGTCGGGCACTTTTTCCATCGTGGCCTTGTCCCAGCGGCTGATGAAGAGCGACGCCACCGAACGCACGTCGGGGCTGAGACCGGCGGATATGCGCCGCTCCAGTCCGCGCATATAAGCCTCGGCGGCGGCAACGTAATGCGCGCGCGAGAAGAGTAAAGTCACGTTCACCGGCACGCCCGCGAAGATCACCTCTTCGATCGCTGGCGCACCTTCCTTGGTGCCGGGAATCTTGATGAACAGGTTGCGACGGTTGGCCTTTTTGTGAAGTGCTTTGGCCTGCTGGACCGTATTCTCTGGGTCATACGCAAGGAGCGGGGAGACTTCCAGCGATACGAAACCGTCGACGCCCGCGGTGCGTTCGTGAATTGGAACGAACAGATCGGCGGCACGGGTCAAGTCCTGCACCGCCAGCTCAAAGAACAATTCTTCACCGGAAAGGCCCGTACCCATGAGCCGGCGAATTTCAGAATCGTACGTTTTGCTGTGGGAGATAGCGTGGTCGAAAATCGTCGGATTGGAGGTCAATCCCGTGACCGACAGATCGTCTATATAGCGCTTGAGAGTGCCGCTATCGAGAAGCTCTCGGGTAATGTTATCGAGCCAGATGCTTTGTCCGAGATTGTGCAGCGATTGAGTAGCCTTCATGATCTCAACTCCAGAGCGTTGTTTACGATCGCCTGGGCTTCGTGAAGTATAGCGTCCAGGTGGGCACGGTCCTTAAAACTTTCCGCATAGACCTTATAGATACTCTCCGTTCCAGAGGGACGAGCAGCGAACCAGCCATTGGTGGTAATCACTTTCACACCGCCTATCGGAGCATGGTTGCCAGGCGCCTTGTTCAGCTTGGCCGTAATCGGTTCGTCGGCGAGCGTCGATGCGGTGACCGTCTCAGGAGAGAGGTTTTCCAGTCTCTCCTTCTGTTCAGCTGTGGCGGGCGCGTCCACGCGTTCGTAGTAAGCGCTGCCAAATTCCTGAGTAAGTTTGAGGTAATGCTCCCCCGGATCGCGGCCAGTCTTAGCGGTTATCTCCGCAGCGAGAAGGTTCGGAACGATTCCGTCTTTGTCAGTCGTCCAGACAGTGCCGTCGCGCCTCAGAAATGTCGCACCGGAACTCTCCTCGCCGCAAAACCCGACACTGCCATCAATAAGTCCCTCGACGAACCATTTGAAACCCACTGGCACTTCAAGCAGCCAACGGTTCAAGCGCGATGCCACTCGATCGATCATGCTACTGCTGACCACGGTCTTCCCGATGGCGACCTTCTGCGACCAATCCGGGCGGTTCGCGAAAAGGTATGAAATAGCAACTGCGAGGTAGTGGTTCGGATCGAGCAGCCCTTGACTGTGGCTGACGATTCCGTGGCGATCCGCATCGGTATCGCTGGCAAACGCAACGTCGAATCGGTCTTTCAAGCCCACCATGCGCGCCATCGCGTACGGTGATGAAGGGTCCATTCGGATTTGGCCGTCCCAGTCGACCGTCATGAACCGGAACCTCGGATCGACGGTGTGATTGACGACCTCCAGGTTCAACCCGTAGCGATCGCCGATGGCATCCCAATAGCCAACGCTGGCGCCGCCCAGAGGATCGACGCCGATATGAATGTTGCACTCCTTGATTGCCTGCAAATCCACCGCAGTAGGAAGATCGTCAACGTAAAAGTTGAGGTACTCATGTTTGTGGGTTGACGAGGCTTTGCGCGCTCGCTCGAGCGGAATCCTCGCCACTCCGCGAAGAGCGTCCGCAATTAGAGTGTTGGCACGCTCCTGGATCCAGTGGGTTGCGTGAGTGTCCGCGGGTCCTCCATGTGGAGGATCGTATTTGAAGCCGCCGAATCGAGGTGGGTTGTGCGATGGCGTGATGACGATACCGTCAGCGAGGCCACGCTGTCGGCCCCGGTTGTAACTGAGGATCGCATGCGAGATAACCGGGGTAGGGGTGTAGCTATTGGCCGCGTCGACCATCACGTCGACGCCGTTGCCCGCCAGCACTTCCAAAGCAGTTCTGAAAGCCGGCCATGAGAGCGCGTGCGTATCGAAACCGATGTAGAGCGGGCCGTCGATGCCCTGCTGTTTGCGGTAAAGACAGATGGCCTGGGTTATCGCGAGGATATGCGCTTCGTTGAACGAGTTGTCGAGCGAGCAACCGCGATGCCCGGAAGTTCCGAACGCGACGCGCTGCGCGGGCACCGAAGGATCTGGTTGCTCGCTTAAGTAGGCAGCCACCAAATTGGAAACATTGATGAGAATCGAAGGGTCGGCGGGCTTACCTGCAAGTGGGCTGACTTCCATTGTTTACTCTCCGAAGAGCTTGCAATCAACGCGAACCGACGGGGCAAGGCTTGGCGTTCCAGATCTCTCCCGCATACTGGGCGATGGTGCGGTCGCTCGAAAACTTTCCGGAGCCGGCCACATTCAGGATGGCCTTGCGCGTCCATTGTTCCGAGTTTGCGTAAAGCTCGACGAGCCGGCGGTCGGCATCTAGATAAGATGTGAGATCGGCCAGATGCATGTAGTAATCACCATGCGCAAGAAGCGTGTCACGTAGCGGCTCGAAGATGCCGGGCTCGTGGCGGCTGAAGTGATTGGAAAAAATCAGGTCGAGCGCCGCTCGCGTCTGAGGCTCGTGCTCGTAGTGCCAGTGCGGGTTGTACCAGCCGCGGCTATCCGCCACTTGCTGCGCGGTCAGACCGAACAGGAAAAAATTTTCCTCACCCGCCTCCTGCGCCATCTCAATGGTCGCTCCATCGCGCGTGCCGATTGTCAATGCCCCGTTCATCATGAACTTCATGTTGCTCGTGCCGCTCGCCTCATAGCCCGCGGTAGAAATCTGATTGGACACATCGCTGGCGGGAATAAGATGCTCCGCGAGTGTTACGTCGTACTCGGGAATGAACAGGACCTTTAGCTGCCCGCGCATCGTGGGATCATTGTCGATCGTACTTGCTAAGTTGTTGATGAACTTTATGATGAGCTTGGCCAGATGGTAAGCGGGCGCCGCCTTACCCGAGAACAGGAATGTTCGTGGCGTCATCTCAAGATTGGGATTCTCCCTCACACGATTGTAGAGAACGACGATTCGCAGCGCGTTCAGCAGTTGCCTCTTGTATTCGTGGATGCGCTTGATCTGGCAGTCAAAAATTGTGTCCGGATCCAGTGTTTCTCCGGTCTTCCGTTTAAGCCAGTTGGCAAACCCGGCTTTTGTCTCGCGAGTGGCCTTTTGAAAGTTGTCGCGAAAGCCTTTGTCCTCGGCAAGGGGCTTCAACTTGCTCAGCTGGCCGAGATCGGTGATCCAACCCTCACCGATCGCGTCGCTTATTGTGTGAGCCAGTGTCGGATTAGCTAACAGCAACCAGCGCCGTGGTGTGACGCCGTTGGTTTTGTTGTTGAAGCGCTCAGGGAATACCTCGGCTAGGTCTTTAACCGTTGTCGCTCGCAGCAACTCAGAGTGAATGACGGCGACACCGTTGGTGCTGTGCGAGCCGACGATGGCCAGGTTGGCCATGCGCACGTGTTTGTTCGGGCCCTCTTCGATCAGGCTAACGCGTGCCATGCGGCCTTCGTCGCCTGGAAACCGGGCGCCAACGTCCTCGAGCAACCGGCGATTAATTTCAAAAATGATCTCGAGCTGACGCGGTATCAGCATCTCAAACCACGCGACCGGCCATTTCTCGAGTGCTTCAGGCAACAGCGTATGGTTGGTGTATGCGAGCGTTCTCTGCGTCAGGTCCCAGGCTTCTTCCCATCCGAGCTCTGCTTCGTCGAGCAGAATCCGCATCAACTCTGACACCGCCAGCGTCGGATGTGTGTCGTTGAGCTGGATCGCGACCTTATCCGGAAGCGTGCTCCAATCCGCGTTGCCGCGCCGAAACCGTCGTATAATATCGGCGAGCGAGCATGCGACGAGAAAGTACTCCTGCACAAACCGCAACCCCTGTCCCAAACTGGTCGAATCGTCGGGATACAAGACCCGCGTTAGCGTTTCGGCTGCTAACTTTTCCGCAAGCGCGCCGACGAAATCGCCGTGACTGAATTCCTGAAAGTCAAAGTAATCCGGCGCCGCGGCGGCCCAGAGTCGAAGTGAATTGATGTTGCGGCCACCATAACCGACTATTGGAAGATCGCGCGGGATTCCGAACAGCCTGGATGGCTTTCCCGCCTCGGCGCGCAAGCTCCCGCCAGTCATTTCGAAAGAGCAGTTCACTTTGACCTCAACGCTTTCTTGAGGCCGCATGATCTGCCAGGGATCGGGGCGGCGCAGCCAATGGTCGGGGCGTTCTTCTTGCCAACCATCCTTGATGGACTGCTTGAACATTCCGTATTCGTAACGCAGCCCGTATCCTGTCGCGGGCAGCTGCATCGTTGCCATCGAATCCAGGAAGCAGGCCGCCAAACGCCCCAGCCCGCCATTGCCCAGGCCAGGGTCAGGTTCCTGCTCGAGCAAACCCAGCCAATCTAGGTTCTTCTCCTTGATAAGCTGTGCCGCGATCGGATCGAGCATGAGATTGGTAATGTTGTTGGCCAGTGAGCGCCCCAGCAAAAACTCTATAGAGAGGTAGTAAACGCGTTTTGGGTTTTCGCGCTCGTAGGTTTGCTCAGTTTGTATCCACCGCTGAGATAGAACGTCGCGGACCGATTGTGCGACGGCTTCAAAGCGCTCGCGCATGGTGACATCACTAGCATCAACAATGTTGTCGAAGAGAAGGTGGCGCTCGTAAAGTGCTTCCTCGGTTCCCGTGAACTTGACGGGACCGCATCCATATTGCGCGGTGAGTTTAGAAATGAGATCGGAGGCTGCCGTCTTTGGAGATACTACCACTGTCCTTCCTGCTATCGATCAAGAGCCGACATGATTGGTGTCGTTTTACAGTTGAATTACCAGCTGAGACAAATTCTGCTCATAGCCAAGCGCGCTCAAGCTCGCCGTGCTCAGCAGGAGGTACTTGCCGGCGGCAGGTTCCAACCCAGCCAACGTGCGCTTAGTACGCGTAGAAAGTGCCCGCTTGAGAAAATCAGAACGTCGCCCTGAATCTCGCGTACTCGCTTCAGCACTCTGTCCGCACGCGCGCCGGCCTGCTGCGGTGACTCGCCCCCTGGAGGACCGTCGCGAAACAGTTGCCAATTCGGGCGTTCTTCATGGATGTCCGCCGTGCGTCGCCCTTCGTAGTCGCCGTATTTCCATTCGACCAAGTCACGTTCGACTTCGGCTTGGCCGCCAAGGCCTGCGAACTCACAAGTCCCGATCGCGCGCTTCAATGGACTGGTGAAGACTTTATTGAAACTCAGTCCTTTCATACGTTCATCAAGCCGTCGTGCGATGTGCTCGCCGCACTCAGTTAGCGGCAAATCGATAAGTCTAGTGTGCTGGCCGGAGAGACTCCACGAGGTTTCACCGTGGCTAGCGAGGTAAACGAGGGGCAGAGACTCACTCATGGCTTCAGTTCCTTCAATCCTCAGAATGGCCACTGCCAATTCGTGACGTCCTGAGGATCGATGCCGAACTTGTGAGCATAGGTCTTGGCGTCAATCTGATGGTTAAGCAGCGCCTCACGAACGTCTGCTCCCTTGACTTGGAAGCGAGGCATTCGATCGATAGCGTCGATTGCGAGGCTGAAGCGATCCGTTTGGTTCTGGATAGCCAATTCGAGCGGCGTATTAATGTTCCCCTTCTCCTTGTATCCGCGCACATGGATGTTGTGCTGGTTCGGTCGGCGATACGTGAGGCGGTGAATCAACCATGGATAGGAATGGAAGTTGAAGATGACTGGCTTATTCGGTGTGAAGATAGCCTCGAACTCCCGATCCGTCAGGCCATGAGGGTGTTCTGTACTGGGTACCAGCCGGAAAAGATCCACGACGTTTACGAATCGCACTTTTACGTCGGGTAGGTACTGCCGAAGCAGAGCGGTGGCGGCCAACGACTCCATTGTCGGGCAATCGCCGCAACTCGCCATGACCACATCGGGCTCCGCGCCCTGATCATTGCTGGCCCAATTCCAGATGCCGACGCCTTTCGTGCAATGTTCGATTGCCGCTTCCATGTCCAGATACTGCAGATGCACTTGTTTGTCCGCAACGATAACGTTGACGTAGTTGACGCTCTGCAAGCAGTGGTCAGCGACCGACAGCAGGCAGTTAGCGTCAGGGGGCAAGTAGATGCGAACGATACTGGGGCTTTTGTTCGCGACCACGTCAAGGAAGCCGGGATCCTGATGCGTGAAGCCGTTGTGATCCTGCCGCCAGACTAGCGCGGTGATCAGCAGGTTCAGTGACGACACCTTGGCCCGCCACGGCAGTTCGTTACATTTTTCCAGCCACTTGGCATGCTGGTTAAACATCGAATCAATGACGTGTATGAACGGCTCATAGCTATTCAGTAAGCCATGCCGGCCGCTCAGAACATAACCTTCTAGCCATCCTTCGACGGTGTGCTCGCTGAGTATCTCCATTACACGGCCATCTGCAGCGAGCTCGCCGCCGTCAGCGTCCTCAGGGAAACACTCTGCCAGCCAGACCTTCTTGGCGACCTCATAGATCGCCTCGAGGCGGTTGGATTGGGTTTCGTCGGGGCCGAAAACGCGGAAGCGATCCATGTTCCGCCGCATCACGTCCCGCAGGAAATTGCCGAGGGTCGGGACGTTCCCGGCCAAGGTTGCGCCGGGTTTTTTGACTTCGACCGCTGAGCTCCGAAAATCGGGCAGCTCCAGAGGCTTCCGAACAAGACCGCCATTAGCGATCGGGTTTGCACTCATCCGCCGATTTCCCTTGGGAGCCAAAGCTTTTAGCTCGGGGAGCAACCGACCTTCGTCATCGAAAAGCTCTTCGGGCTTGTAACTACGCATCCAGCTTTCAAGGACTTTCAGATGCTTTGGATTGGCAGCAATGTCAGTAATCGGGATCTGGTGCGCGCGCCAGAATCCTTCCAGGTAGTGATCATCGACCTGCCGTGGCGCGGTCCATCCCTTGGGACTGCGCAACACGATCATGGGCCATCGCGGGCGTATCGCTTGGCCCGTGCGGCGTGCATCATCCTGGATCTTGCGGATCTCGAGCACGCAGTGCTCCGTAGTCGCAGCCATCGCCTGGTGCATGCTCTGCGGATCGCTGCCTTCAACGAAGTAAGGCGTGTACCCGTATCCAACGAACAGAGCCTCTAGCTCCTCGTGACTAATGCGTGCCAAAACGGTGGGATTGTTGATCTTGTAGCCGTTCAAATGCAGGACGGGCAGTACAGCGCCATCAGTGATCGGATTGAGGAACTTGTTACTATGCCAGCTTGTCGCGAGCGGGCCGGTCTCCGACTCGCCGTCACCCACCATGACTAGCGTGATCAGGTCTGGATGATCGTAAACCGTCCCGTAGGCGTGCGAGATGCTGTAGCCGAGTTCCCCGCCCTCGTGGATGCTGCCAGGAGTTTCGGGAGTTGCATGGCTGCCGATCCCGCCCGGAAAGCTGAACTGCTTGAAGAAGCGCTGCATGCCGGCAAGATCTTCACTCTTGTCCGGATAAATTTCGGAGTACGTTCCCTCAAGGTACGCATTCGACAAGACGGCCGGCGCGCCGTGTCCAGGACCCGAGATAAAGATCGCATTCAAGTCATACTTCTTTATCAATCTATTAAAATGAATGTAGCAGAAGCTCTGGCCGGCGTCCGATCCCCAGTGACCCAGCAGGCGCGGCTTGGTCTGTTCAAGTTTTAGCGGCTCGCGTAGCAAAGGATTTTCCTTCAGATAGAGCATCCCCAAACTCAGAAAAAGGGTGGCTCGCCAATATGCGTCGATCTTTCGCAATTCCTCAGAACTAAGCGGCGTTCCCTTGACCGTCGAGCGAGCCGTACCGTAAGGAGAGATCTTTTCGTGAGTGCGAACCCTCTCAGACGTCATCGATTGTGTGTTCATGGTTTAGTGTCCCCTCGAATTAATCTTGATGGTTTCGACCGATGTGCATCAACGCGATCTTACTGCACAGTGGTGAATCTAGGATGGTTCCGATCTGAAGTCGTTACCTTGGAGTCCTTATTTGGTGTAAAAGGGGTTCCTATTCGGTATTCACAATCAACGAAGCTCGAAAGTTAAAGGCCGATTTCGCGAACAATGCCCAGCGCGCGGCGCGGGGCCTGCCGAGTGCCATTTAGGCGAACAATGGCCGTGGGAACTGGGTGGAGTGGATGCTCGACAAGTGGGCCGATGAGAACGGCGTGTCTGCAATTCATCGAGCCGGGTAAGCGGATTTTGAATGCACAGATCGAGAGCTTCGACGCGCGGTTGCGCGAGGAATGTCGGAACGAACACGTCCTTGTCTCGCTCGACGATGCGCGCAACGTGATCGAACAAAGGGCATTGGGTATAATCGCGAACGTTTCAACCTCGGCAACTTGAAGCGGAGGAGTTTGCGGCAAAGCACTAGATGCGCTCGGTCGTCGCTCGCACCGCTTGGCTAGCGTCACAGCCATAGCTGGTCAGCCGCGGCGCAACGCGCTCCGGCCTCGGATCCAAACGTGATCGTTTTCGATCGCCTCAGACCGTGAAGGCTGGTCGGAGAAACTTGGATGAAGCGATGAATCAAAAACTCGGCCACACTAATTTAGAAATGGGATACCGAACAGGGTAAGACCACACCCGCTAGACTGCGACCAAAGTTAGCTCAGGCGTTTGGAATTGGCTGTCAGTTCTCGTGCGTCGACCGTTAGGACTCCGCGCGGTTGGAGAATCGAGATTGTTCCCGGTATTTGGGGCAAAGCTTTGAACACTGGCAGCAACGATGATGTCGACTAAAGGAGCGGCAAGCAAGGCGCGCGCCAACAATAGGACCTTTCTAGATCTTCGCGGTTCATGTTCTTCACTTCTGTTTGCTGTCGTCCAACTGTTGTCGAAGATGTCTGCTTGCCGAAGGGATATCAGCGCCTTCGCAAGCTGGGTCACGGAATACCAAGTCTACTATTGTTTGGCTGAAGGTAACCCCGTGCTCGAGCCTGACCAACAAGCAGTTTTAGCGGCACGGTGAACGACGACCAGCAGTTAACCAGGTCGAATCCCAGACCCAAACCATAGAATCCTGTCTGAAAACCATCTCCCGTCTGGTATCCAGCCCACAACCTCTTAAGGTCCTGCTCATGCGGCATCGAGTGGGATAAGTTCAAACGTCCGAGTCCGCGCTTCCTCGCGGGACGTCGGCAAGTCAGCCGGTTTGACTGCAGCGGCAACAACCAGGAATTGTTCGAAGGTCATCCCCAACTGGCGAAAGCCGCCCTGACAGAAGACGAATGCGTAAAATTCCACCATTTCGTCGCGGATGGTCACTGGAAGTGCTGGAGATGTGGAAGCTTCGGGGAACGCGCGTGGTTCGTATGCGGGAACCTCGCGAGACTGTTTTACAGGAAGTCGTGAGGGCGATACGATCGCCTTTAGTGATGCGAAGCGCGATGCCTTAGTTTGAACTAATGCGCCCATGGTATTCACCTCCACTTATCTCGCGGATCTCGGACTCACGTGTATTTTGCAAGACCGGGAGAATCGTTTTGCGCTCGTTTTTAATGGCTTTGACTGCGGCCGCTGGCGTCGGGAGGGCCTCGGCTGCCGTCTTGCGAAAGGCAACGTCGTTCTGGGCGCCCAGTAACGCTAGATTTTGTCGTGCCAACTCATAGTCAGGTACATCGTGCAGGAGCTTACGCCAAATCATAAAAGCGCGGCCAGTCTTTCCCTCCTGGGCGTAGATCACACCCAGCAGGTTGCGGGCGTCTCGTTGCCCTGGATTCAGCCGCAACGACGCCCGGGCCTCGTGCTCGGCATCCGCTAGCGTTCCACGCTGTTCATCGACGAGGGCGAGGTTGAATTGTGGTTCGGAATGTTTCTCGCCGAGGAGAACTGCCGTTCGCAGACTGTCAGTCGCTGCATCCAGGTCGCCATTTTCGAGCTGAGCCAGCCCTAAGTTCAGGAATAAGTCCCAATTTCTCAGCCCGAGGGCCTTGGCGCGCCGATACTCTCTGATCTCCGCCGTTTTATTGCCCATCATTCCTTGTGCAAAACCAAGATGATAATGAGCGAGCGCGTTCTCTGGAAACTTATGCACGACTTCGAGGTGAAGACGAACCGCCTCTGCATATTGTTCGACGCCGAGGTAGTAGTCCGCGCCGACATCACAGACTTGCTCCTCGACTCTGCCTGCGATCGCGTTGCGCCCAATTGATACTGAGAGCAGCAAGATAGCTGTTACGAGTAGTACCCACTGGAACCGGGAGGTTTGATCGCTGAACATAAGAACTACAATTCCGGGCGCGAGTTCGGAGGGGACAAGTATGCGCACCTATTTCATTGTGGGTGACGTCTTTCGTTTAAAAGCAACTCGCTAGGGCCGCCCGTCTCTGGACGATCGGAACGCAGATGCAGTCTCGAAGCGATTGCGCTCGTCTTCAGCATAAGATCCTCAATCGGCAAATAAGTGCCGATAGCGAAGATCGTGGATCGCGTTTTTCGATCGAGGCGGAATTGAGAGCTCAGAATGAACCAACGAGACTTTGCGCATATTGGTGTTTACGTGGCAGTGAACAATTCCCGCGGGCTGTCTGTTGGGGAGTAAAAGCGGGACTACAGATTCCTCAGAACATGCTTCGTCTGGTATCGAAGTATCGCTGACATTCATCACTCCTTCGAGCATCCGCGGTTGCATAGCCGTTGAGCGGATATCCGAAACCCGAAGATTGCCGAGCGGCCGTTTCGGGCTCTCTGTAAGAGTCTGGTCGGAGCGTCCCGCAAGTGCGATTGCGGCGAGCGCCAGGCTTGTACACCTAATCTTGCTCATTTCATTGCGCTCCTTCTCTGGCTCGCCCAACTCAAAGCTGCGCCGCTGCGAATGCGAGGCTCGGAAGCTCCGAGGCCGCATCCGCCAGATGGAAAGCAGAAAAGCATTTCGCCATCTCCGAAGATCCGAACAGCGCATCGATCTCGCTGAACTGCGACGCCAGCGACGACGACAGGCGAGAATATAACCGGCGTGTCATCGAACGACCGTGCTCGTCGAGTCGCGCCGCGATGAATCCGACGTGGCCGATTTCGTCGGCCAGGATCTCGTTGTAGAGGAGGCGAATGCGGTCTGCGACCGCGGGCTCGTCGGCGAACAGTTCGACGCCCCTGTCGCGCAACGCGCGGAATAGCACGCAGCCCACCATCTCGCTGGCTCCCACCAGCGGCAATGTCCAGCGTTCGGGCGCACTAACCATCACGTGGATCATAAGACGCACGAATGTGCGCGGTGGGCGCGCGCTCACAGGCAGGCCGAACATAGCTACGACGTCGGCAAGCATCCGGGTGTGGTAGGTTTCCTGGAGCGCGACGTGGACGCGCGCGGGATCGTCTGCATTGACGCGCCCTAGCAACTCCGCAAGCCCCACTCCGAATCGTTCGGCCTGGTTGGCCTTGGCCGTCGCCAGGATCCAGAGCATGCGCGGCTCGAGCCCCGACTCGGGGCGGCGCCGGGCCATGTTCCGGAAGTAACTGGCGCGATCGATCGGCGCGGACGAACGCACTGGGCTTCGTGCAAGTTCGTCCAAGAACGCCTCGCGCTTCGACAGACTGTGGCGCAGGAGGTCTGCCGCGCCGTCACGTGCGACGAGAAACTCACGATAGCGAACGATACCTTGGTTCTCATTCATGTCGCTGTTCTGCTGCCGAAGAGGTCAATTACGCTTCTGCGCGAGGCTCCGGGCGAATCGAATGCGTCTTGACCGTTCCGTTTCTTGCCCGATTGACGGGCGAGGTCGTGGCTCGCCAGACCGTGGTTGGGAAATGCGGTTAGTGACAGGGACTGGCGAACGCCTGATCGCAGCTATTTTTTCGCCAGCGAGTCTTTTTACTCTCCAACTAGTGAGACCACGGCGGACATAACCCGGATCGATTTCCAACGCGTCGCACACCTTCCGGAACGAGAAAGGTCCGCTGTCCTCGTCATCAAAAAGCCAGCCTCGGGCTTCCGAAAATTGCTGCTTCTTCGATGAGCGGCGAGCGTCGAAATTGACCTGATAGCATCGCACTGCATCGATCAGAATTGCGTGCATAAGACGCGAGAAGGGCTTCAGCGTTCCCTTGCCTTGCCGCTCGTGAAAGAACTGCACGGGGAGAACGGCGTCGGATCGAAATGAGAGCTCGTAATCGTCCGGATCGGTCACCTTGAATTGGGGAATAGTATTCGCCATCGGCTCACCTGCCGTCATATGAATCAATGTCGTCGGGAAGGAGAACCGATTCACCGCCGGTCTGCCATTTTATTTTGATCAGGGTGCGGCCGAGGTTCTCCATGGTCCGTATAATTGAGAGCGACTCGTGTGGCATGTGGATTTCGCCGGTCCGAGGATCGCGAACCATTCTCTGCAGAGTTGCTGTCATCTGACTTCTCCTCTTAAGTCCCTGTTGGAATTCACCGCCCCTACCTCGCTAAAGAAACGCGAGACTCTGGCTTTGACGGCGGCCGCCGGGGGGAGGTCGACGGCCGCCGTCTCGCCTCTGACAACCTCACTTTGGGCGAGCGAGGTTCGCCAGATTTGCGCAATGCTGTGATAGTGCGGTTGCTCGCGTGTGAGTTCATGCGTTGCCTGCAACGCGGAGAATCCTTCGCTTCCGGGCATAGTCCATACGCAGGCCCACGCAGCGAAATGCTTGCACGACAGTTGTTCGTCTCTTTGCATGGCATGGAAGTTAAGGTAATCGAGCTTAAGAGTCGTTATCTTGTCGTCCCGATTTGGTGTAGAAGAGGTTCTTATTCGGTCTGCGAGGTTGAGAAAGTTCGAAAGCAGAGAACGCCTTCAGCGCGACCATGAAAAATTTCCCACCGTTCCAGCTCGATCTCGATAATCAGTGTCTGTGGCACCGGAGGACTAAGGGCGACGACGACGAGCGCGTTCCGCTAACGCCCAAGGCGTTCGCGGTACTGCGCTACCTGGTGGATCACGCTGGACGGCTGGTGACGCATGATGAGCTACTCGATGCAGTATGGCCAAATACTCATATCCAGCCGCAGGCCATAAAAAAGCTCATCCTTGACCTAAGAGGCGTGCTGGGGGACCGGGCGAACAAGCCCCTCTTTATCGAAACTCTGCATCGGCGTGGGTACCGGTTTATCGCTGCCGTGAGCGAAGACACCGGGGGGGCACATTCGGCTGTTCAGGCACAGCCGGCGCGAGGCAAACTGGTCGGAAGAGGACGAGCGCTGAGGGAGCTGAGTGATTGCCTCGGGAAGGCGTTGAGGGGTGAGCGGCAGATCGTGTTCGTCACGGGGGAGCCAGGAATCGGCAAAACCGCGCTGGCTGATGCGTTCCAGCATCAGGCGGCGACCGAGGTGCCGGGCCTTCGCATTGCGCGCGGTCAATGCGTCGAGGGCTACGGCGGTAAGGAAGCCTATTACCCAATGCTGGAAGCGTTGCGCGAGTTGTGCGCTGGCCCAGGCGGAGGCGCAGTTGTCGAGACTCTGGCCACACAAGCACCTACCTGGCTGCTTCAGTTTCCCGCTCTGGTAAAGCGCGAAGAGCGCGAGATGCTTCAACGTGAAATCCTGGGGGCCACTCGCGAGCGCATGTTACGCGAGGTCAGCGACCTGCTCGACACGATCGCGATGGCAAGTCCGTTGTTGCTGGTTTTCGGGGATTCTCACTGGGTGGATCACTCGACGGTCGATCTCATCTCGGCGTTGGCGCGCCGGCGAGCGCCAGCCAAGCTGATGCTCATCGTGACCAAACGTCCGTTGGATATGGTGATTCCGCAACATCCGTTGCAGGCGCTCAAGCAAGACCTGCTGCTACATCAGATGTGCCGTGAGATTACTTTGGAGCCGCTGGGCGAAGCGGAAATAGCTGAATATCTGGCCGCCGAGTCCTCAGAAGCGAACGTGCCGGAGGGTTTGGCCAAGTTGATCTACTATCAATCGGAGGGCAATCCGTTATTCATGGTGGCGTCGCTCGACCATATGACCGAGCGGGGCCTGCTCTCCCGGAAGAGCGGTGCTTGGCGGCTACGAGTCCCGCTTGAGGAGATCGAACTTGAGGTGCCGCAAAAGCTGCGCCGGATGATCGAGCTGCAAATCGACCGGCTGAAGCCGGAGGAGCGTCGGGCGCTGGAGGCAGCTAGCATCGCCGGAATGGTGTTTTCAACCGAAGTCTGCGCCGCGGCGGTAAACCTGGATCCGGAAGCCTTCGAAGACCTTTGCCAAGAGCTGTTGCGTCGGCATCACATCGTACGTTTGGCGGGCTTGCAAGAGTTTCCGGATGGGACCGTCTGCTCGCGCTATGAATTTGTGCATGCACTTTACCGCGAGGTGTTGACTCGACGGCTGGCGCTGACACACAAGGCAAGGTTGCATCAGCAGATCGGGGAGCGGATAGAAAACCTGTTTTCGGCCCGGTCCGGCGAAGTGGCGGCCGAACTTGCCCAGCACTTCGAAGCAGGCTCAGATCGCCACCGCGCCGTTAAATATTTGCGGTTGTCAGCCGAGACCGCCACCCAGCGCTATGCACACCAGGAAGCCGCCATGCTGCTTAAGCGGGCGCTCGCACTGCATCAAGATGCAGTCGGAGCAAAGGAACGAGCTGACTTGCTGGCGAGCCTTGCGATAGCCGAGCGGGCTATTGAACGACGCGACGCGGCACTTACCCATCTCGACGAAGCGCTCGAAATTTACATCAAGCTCGGGGATCGTGAGGCGATCGGGCGAAGCTTTGCCGACTTGACTCATGACCTCATCTGGGCTGGCCGCTTCTTGGAGGCAGCCGAAATGGCTCGGCGCGGGCTCGCCTACCTTGAGCCGGATGTTAGTGCCGACCGAGTGGGTCTTCTCATTGCTCTCGCGCAGGCGCACGCTTTCGCCGCAGACTATCAGCTGGCCCAAGAGGCGCTGCGCGAAGCATCGAATATTGTGTCTCGGCTATCCTGCCCAACACTTGAGGCCAGAGTGCTTGGCGCCCGGTCGATAGTAAATTTCTACTTCTTTCGGTTGAGAGAGGCTGCCGCGGATAGCCTCCTCATCGAACGACCTGGTGGATCAGAAGCACATTCCTGGCAGCGCGCGATAGAGCTGCGAGTTCTCCATCAGACGCTACTATTTCTTGGACGACTGGAAGATGCGATGAGAATTGCAGACGAGCTTGAGCCTCTGGCGACGAAGATTGGGCAAGCCTACTCAATCGCAGTATGCCTGACCACGCGAGCGTGGGCGGAATTTGGTAATGCACCCGACCTCGCCAAGCTCGAAACGTGCCTCAGGCAGGTGGAGGAATCTGGCCAAAAGGCACCGTATGCGTTTTGGGATGTTCTCTCCGAGTCGCAGCTAAGCCTGTTAGATTTCTTTCGCGGAAACTGGGCAAATGCTCTACTGCATGCTGAAGCCGCCTACCGCGCCGAACCGGGGAGTTCTATCCAAGGGTACGGCGCTGCAATATTTTTTCGACAGATGGCTTATAGCGGCCAGCGCGCCAGCGCGTTTGCAATCCTCGATGAAAAGCGCAAGTGGCTGCCTGTTAGCGGCCAACCAAACACCAGAGGTTCGTGGGTGATGCTAGCGCCGGTGATTGAGGGCCTCGTCATCCTCGGCGAGCAAGCGCAAGCTGGACAGCTTTACCCGCTCGCTCGTGAGTTGGTCAGCACCGGAGCGGTAGCACTTTTCCCAGTCTTTCGCTTGACACATACGATCGCGGGTATCGCCGCGGCAGCGGCACGTCGGTGGGAGGCCGCCGAAGAGCATTTTCAAACCGCGCTGCAGCAGGCCGAGTTCTTTCCTCAGATCCTCGAACAAGCGGAGATACGCCGCTTTCACGCGATGATGCTGATGGAGCGCGGAACACCCGCAGATCGCAAACGCGCTCGTCGAATGCTGACTGTAGCACTCGAGACCTACGCAAACATCGGAATGCCCCTTCATTGCGACCTCATCAAAGCTCTGATGGGTCGGGTTCATTAGATTCGTTTTGAGCGAGTCCACCGGAGGCCGCTAAACCTTCACGCCAAAAGGGAGTCGCATGGGTCGTGGGCTTCGGGACTCAGAAAAAAGGAACTGGGTGACAAACCCCACCCGGGCATGGCTGATTAGTTTTTGGTAACGACAACACCTTCATTTTGCTCATGTTGCTAGTGTGGTGTCCCGCAAATAACTTCACAAACGCATCATTCAATTTGAGGCTTTATCTCAGCGAAGCGAAGGGGTTTGTGAGTCATCGCCGATAGAGTTATTTGCAGGACGCCACACTAATCCTTCACTGCCTTATTGAATCGTGACCTGGGTTATGATCAAACGGCTCAGAATCAGCACGGCGAAAAATGTGAAGTAGCTCATGTGTCCAATACCGTTAGCGCGCAAGCGGTCCACCCCCCGTTGCCGTCGCCCGCCGGGAATTGGCATAGATAGCGGCGACGGCGCAGCTCGCCATGCGGGCACGCGCACTGTCGGCGCGACTCGTCAGTAGGATCGGAACTCGCGCTCCCAGCAACATCCCGGCTGCGTCAGCTTTCGCGAGGAAGCTCAGCTCCTTGACGAGCATGTTGCCGGCTTCAAGGTCGGGTACCAAGAGAATGTCAGCCTTGCCGCAAACCTTAGAAGTAATGTGCTTGGATCGCCGCCACCTGGCTACTGATTGCGTTGTCGAAGGCCAGCGGTCCATCGAGCACACCCTCGGTGATTTGTCCTCGCTCGGCCATCTTGCACAAGCTCGGCGCGGTCGATCGCGCCCGACAGCGAAGATTCGTCGCACGGCTGCGCCACCGCAGGGGGAATCGGCGCGGATCCTCGGCAACGCGCGATCAGCGGATCGTATTTTTCGTGTTGGCGGACCTCGTCGAAACTCATTCTAACCTCGTCATGCGTTTCCACGAGCGGCCGCCTGCCATGCATCCGACACCCACCTTGCGATTCTTGCAGCACAAACTCTGAGCTTCTGCAGCGCAGTCGCGTAGCCTGTCGTGCCTGTCATATAGTTGCTCATTCCCATCGAACCCCGCGCATGTCTCCATCGCGCAGGAACTTTTGGTGCATTGCGAAACAAGCCTTGAAGGATAGCGGCTCGTGGCCGGGCTTGACGAATTTGAGGTAATCACGGAGCTGCTCGCGGTAGGCTGGTGCGGCGCAATTGTCGATCACCGTTATGGCGCGCTGGCGGGGATCCTTGCCGCGGAGGTCGGCAACGCCGTGCTCGGTGGCGAGCACATCTACGGAATGCTCACTGTGATCAGAGTGGGAGACCATTGGAACGACGGTCGAGATCTTGCCGTCCTTCTGCGTCGACGGGCAGCTGAAAATCGAGATATAGGCGTTACGCGTGAAATCGCCGGAGCCGCCGATGCCGTTCATCATCTGGCGCCCCATAATATGGGTCGAGTTAACGTTGCCGCACAGATCGACCTCGATCGCCGTGTTCATCGAGATGATGCCGAGTCGGCGAGCGACCTCGGGATGGTTGGAGATCTCCTGCGGACGCATGAGGACACGCTGGCGGAAAAAGTCCAAGTTCCCGTAGACGCGTGCCGACAGCTCCTGGCTCAGGGTCAGTGCCGTGGTCGAGGCGAACTTGATGCGGCCGTTCTCGAGCAGCGGCACCGCGGAATCCTGCAGCACCTCGGTGTACATATCGAAAGGCGGGATATCCTTGCTCGACCCCAAGGCAGCCAAGACCGAGTTGGCGATATTGCCGACACCCGATTGCAACGGCAGGAATGTTTTCGGAATGCGCCCCGCGCGCATCTCGCCGGCGAGGAACTCAGTAACCAGATGGCCGATGCGCGCGGTGACCTCGGTCTCAGGCGCGAATCCACCGATCTGGTCGGGCGTGTCTGTCATCACGACGCCGACGATCTTCTTGGGATCGACCGTGCAGATCGGCGCGCCGATGCGATCGCTCGGGTGATAGATATGGAACTCCTGCCGCGTCGGCGGGTCCTGCGGCTCGAAGATGTCGTGCATCCCGAACAGCGCGCTCGGATGACGGGCGTTGAGCTCGATGATGACCTTCTCCGCCCGGCTGAGATAGGTGGGAGTCGCGCCGACCGAGGAGCTGAGCGCGACGCCGCCACCGGCCGTGATGTCGGAGGCCTCGACCACCGCCCAGTGGACCGGGCCGAAAAACCCGTAGCGGATGTTCTGCGGCAAGGTCGAAAGATGGAGGTCGAAAAAGGTTACCTTCCCGGAGTTGATGAGCGCACGCAGGGTCGCGTCGCTCTGGTAGGGCGCGCGGAAGCTGATGGCCTCCGCCTTGGCGAGCGCACCGTCGATGGTTGTCCCGGTCGAAGCACCAGTGAGGACGCCAACCTTGAAGGGGTGGCCCGCCGCGTGCTGGGCTGTAGCGCGTTTGGCGAGCGCGACGGGCACCTCCTTAGCGGCGCCGGCCGGGGTGAAGGCGCTGAAACCGATGGTCTGGCCGTTTTGGATCAGCGCCGCGGCTTCCTCGGCGGTCAGAACTGGAAAGGAATGCTGCTTCATGACTTGGCTCCTGCGGTTGAATTGAGCGACGGGCGAATAGCTCCGAAATTTAATTGCGCCATCGCTGCGCGGCTCGCGCGCTGTTGTAGACTTACCTGCTACATCGATTGGGCGGTGCTCGGATCGCCAAGCCGCCCCCCGGGATGTGAGGCCGACTCTTCTGCAGGGCCGCGGCCATTCGTCTCCGAGCAACGGAGCGCGCGCACGATCGCCTGCGCGCCGAGCACCGCCGACAGCGCGCCCATGCGGACCTCACATTCAGCGTCTTCGGCGACGCGGCGGATAGAATCGTTTTGCTGCAGTGCTTCTTGGATCTGCTCGTCGACCAGCGACCACATCCACTTCACGGTCTGCGCGCTGCGCTGGGCCTTTAAGGTGCCCGAACGCTCCCGCTCGTGTATCCGCTCGACGATGATGCGCCAGATCTCGTTGATCCCGGAGCCGTCGAGCGAGCTGCAGGTGACGACGGGAGGATACTCGCCGCCATGCAACAGATGCATGGAAAAATCGTATTTTGACGCTGCAAGTTTGGCGCGGCTGCGGTTCTCGCCGTCGGCCTTGGTGATCGCAATCATGTCGGCCAGCTCGAGGAGCCCGCGCTTGATGCCTTGGAGCTCGTCGCCGGCGCCGGCGAGCATCAGCACCAGGAAAAAGTCCGTCATGCTCGCGACCGACACCTCAGATTGGCCAACGCCGACCGTCTCGATGAGCACCACGTCGCAGCCCGCTGCCTCGCAGGCCAGCATGGTCTCCCGTGTCTTACGGGCGACGCCGCCGAGCACCAGCCCGCTCGGCGACGGCCGGATGAAAGCGTTGGGATCCGCGCCGAGGCGGACCATCCTGGTCTTATCGCCTAGCAGGCTGCCCCCGGTGCGCACGCTGGAGGGATCGATCGAGAGGACGGCGATGCGATGGCCCTCGGCGGTAAGCTGGCAACCCAGGGCTTCTATCAGTGCACTTTTGCCGACGCCGGGAACTCCGGTGATGCCGATCCGGATTGAGCGCCCTGTGTGAGGCAGTAGCCGGTTTAGCAGCTGCTGCGCCATCTCCTGGTGATCGGGCCGGTTCGACTCGATCAGGGTGATGGCTCGGGCCAATACTGCTCGGTTCCACCCGAGAACGCCACTTGCGTAGTCCGCGAGCGTCAAACTCGCGGAACCTTGCAGCAGCTGGGAGGTCGAGGGTGAGGGCGTGAGGCGCAAGGCCGTCCCAATTGTCTGGTCTGCCGTCACGCTGCTTTTGCCGTACGGTCTGCCAGCAGGTCGAGGATCTTCGCCGCCGACTCCGAGATGACGGTGCCAGGACCGAAGATGGCGGCAACGCCGTCTGCGTAAAGCTCGTCGTAGTCCTGCGGCGGGATGACGCCGCCGGCGATGATTAGGATATCGCCACGGCCGCGCTCCACGAGCGCCTTCTTGAGCGCCGGTACGAGAGTGAGATGGCCGGCGGCGAGAGTGCTGGCTCCGATGACGTGCACGTCGTTGTCTACGCCCTCCTGCGCCGCCTCCTCAGGCGTCTGGAACAGGGGCCCGAGATCGACGTCGAAGCCGAGATCAGCAAACGCTGAGGCGACAACCTGTTGACCGCGGTCGTGGCCATCCTGGCCGAGTTTGGCGATCAGGATGCGCGGTCGGCGGCCTTCACTTTTGATGAAGGCCTCGACCTTGTTGCGCACCTTCTGGATCGCGCTATCGGCCTCGCCGACTTGCTTCGCGTAGACGCCAGTGGCCATCTGAGGCTCGGGCTGGAAGCGTCCGAAGACCTTCTCCAGCGCGAAGCTCATTTCGCCGACGGTCGCCTTGACGCGGGCCGCCTTGATAGACAAGTCGAGAAGGTTGCCGTTATTGCTCTGTGCGCATTTCGTGAGGGCGTCGAGAGCCGCCTCGACCGCATACTGATCGCGTGAGGTGCGCAGGTCTTTCAGCCGCTTGATCTGCGCCTCACGAACCGCCGTATTGTCTATCTTCAGCACACGCACCGGATCGTCCTTGGCGGGTCGGTATTTGTTTAGCCCGACTATGGTCTGCTGTCCCGAGTCGATCATCGCCTGGGCGCGGGTTGCCGCCTCGGCGATCCGCATCTTGGGAAGACCGGCCTCGATCGCCTTGGCCATGCCACCGCGATCCTCGCACTCGACGATATGCGCCCAGGCCTTGCGCGCCAGCTCCTGGGTGAGCCACTCGACGTAGTAGCTGCCGCCCCATGGGTCGATGACGCTGTCAGTGTCGGTTTCCTCCTGGAGGAAGAGCTGGGTATTGCGGGCGATCCTTTCCGAGAAGTCGGTTGGCAGCCCGAGCGCCTCGTCCAGCGAATTGGTATGCATGCTCTGCGTCTCGCCCTGCGTGGCAGCCATCGCCTCGACGCAGGTGCGGGCAACGTTGTTGAATAGGTCCTGAGCGGTTAGGCTCCAGCCACTGGTTTGGCTGTGGGTACGCAGCGACAGGCTCTTCGGGTTCTTAGGATCAAACATCTTAACGATTTTCGCCCACAGCATACGCGCGGCGCGCATCTTGGCAACTTCCATCATCACGTTCTTGCCGATCGCCCAGAAGAACGACAAGCGCGGGGCGAAATCATCAACTGTCAACCCGGTCGCGACGCCGGTCCGCAGGTATTCGAGACCGTCGGCCAGTGTGTAGCCGAGCTCGAGGTCGGCCGTGGCACCAGCCTCCTGCATGTGGTAGCCGGAGATGCTGATGCTGTTGAACAGCGGCATGTTGTGGCTGGCGTATTTGAAAATATCGCCGATGATCCGCATGCTTGGTGAGGGCGGGTAAATGAAGGTATTGCGGACCATGAACTCCTTGAGGATATCGTTTTGGATTGTGCCGCTGAGCTTCGCTTGTGGCACGCCTTGCTCCTCGCCGGCGATGATGTACAGGGCCATCACCGGCAGCACGGCGCCGTTCATTGTCATCGACACGCTAACACGGTCGAGCGAGATGCCGTCGAACAGGATACGCATATCCAGGATGCTGTCGATGGCGACGCCGGCCATGCCGACATCGCCCGGGACGCGCGGATTGTCGCTATCGTAGCCGCGGTGCGTCGGCAGGTCGAAGGCGATGCTCAAGCCCTTCTGGCCGGCGGCCATGTTGCGCTTGTAGAAGGCGTTCGACTCCTCGGCTGTCGAGAAGCCAGAGTATTGGCGCACGGTCCACGGCCGATTGACGTACATGGACTGATAGGGGCCGCGCACGAAGGGCGCGAAGCCCGGGAAGGTATCGAGATGCTCGACGCCGGCGCGGTCCGCCGCTGTGTAGAGCGGCTTGAGGTTGATCCCCTCTGCAGTTTTCCAGCCGAGTTCCGAGAAGGGCCGCTTGGCGGCGCTCTCCGCCGCCTTGCGCCACATCTCTGGCGTCGGGATGGCAGCCGGTTTCGCAAGGAACGGAAGACCTTTGAAGCTAGGGACTTTGCTCATGACAGCGCTCCTTCATCTCGTAAAAGAGACGCTAACGTCTCAATGGCATCGCATTTGAGGAAGATGAAGCGGTCCACCCCGGCCGCCCTGTAGGTTGCTTCACTGGAGCCGGGGTTGCCGGCGAGGATGACGGAGCGGGCTCCGGCTTCCTTGAGCTTTGGCGCCAATTGCTCAACACAGGTCGCGTACTGCTTGTCGGTCGAGCAGATGACCGCGATCTTGGCACCGCTTCGCGCAAACTCGGAGGCCGACGAGTCGACGTCGTATTTCGCCTCGCGGGCGAGGACTTCGAAGCCTCCGGCTTCGAAGAAGTCCCTGGCAAAGGTCTTTCGCGCGTTCTGCTCGGCGATCGAGCCAACGGCCGCAATGAAGACGCGCGGCTTGTGACCGTGCCGCACGGCAAAGGCATCGCTAGCGTCGCGCAGCTCCTCGAAAGCCTCGTCGAAAGGGTGCGAGACAAGCGCGACGACGTGAGCCGGCTCGCTACCCGGCGGGTGCAGGGCGGCAGTCAACTGGCCGACAGTCGCGCCGGCGTCAGCCGCGGCGATAGTGCGGACTGTCAGTTCGCCAGCTGGGATATCCGATCGGCCGGCCGTGGCGACCAGGAGGTCAAGGGTCGGCTGCGGAGCGTGCGTCTTGCGCCAATTGGCGAGCCGCTGCGCCGCCGCCATACTGAGTTCGACGCGCTGCGACGCCGTCCTGAAGAGCTTCTTTTCCGAGATGTCGGGATGCTCGCTAATGCCGGTGATCGGCAGCGTGCGTGTCGCGATGTCGCGCTCCCGCTTCAACTCGACGGCCTCGATCCGTTGGGCGACCCAGCCGGTGGTCACGGCCGGCAGCATGCCCCCTTGCCTCTCGATCTCCTCGAACAGCGCCCAAGCCTTCTCAGCGAGTTGCCGCGTATACCAATCGATGTACCAAGACCCGCCCGCGGGATCGATCACGTGGTTCAGATGGCATTCCTCGGCGAGTATGAGCTGGATATTCCGCGCATTGCGCCGACTGAGCTCGGTGCTGAGCACAGCTGGAGCGTCGAAAGGATCCGTAGTGATGGCGTCGGCGCCAGCGATAGCGCCGGCATAGCAGGCTGCCGTATTGCGCAGGATGTTGATCGATGGGCTGCGCGCCGTCAGAACGCGCCGACTCGTCATTGTCCGCAGCCGCATCGTCTGGGCTACCGCATCGCCGCTGGACAGCTCGACCACTTGGGCCCATAGCATGCGAGCCGCCCGGATTTTGGCGATGGCTTGGTAAAACCGGCAGCCGACGCTGATGCTGAAGGTGATCTGTCGTGCTGCGGCGTTGACGTTCAACCCCGCCGCAGTGAGCGCACGCAAGTACTCGACGCCAGTGCCCAGCAGGAACGCCAGATCCTGAGCCGAGGTCGCGCCGGCGTGATGGTAAACGGCGGTGCCGACTTCGACGGCCGTCACGTGCGGCGCATACGCGTGGGTCCACGCGGCTAGATCCGCCATCTGCTTGACGGCGATGTCAAGCGGCACGGGCAGCGCGCCCTCCGACATCAGCGCTCCGAGCGGATCGGCGTTGAAGCCGCCGAGGAGGGCACTGGGTTCGATCCCCGCCCGGCGTGCCGAGGTGACATAGAGTGCCGCGGCAGGAAGGAACGCGCCGCCCGCCTCGAGCCAGACACCGGCGATGTCGAGATGCACTTGATCGAGTGCGCGCTGCAGGTCGGCCGCCGCCGAGATGATGACGCCGTCGCGACCGCTGAGCTCTGCGGCCTGTGGGTCGTCAGCGTCATGGCCTGCTGAGGAAGCCGCATCGAGCCGCAGGACGATCGAGCTGACGCCGTTACGCAGATCGTCGAGAATGCGCGCATTGGCTTCGGCCGGATCGGGATCGGCGTGTTGTTGTCGGATGTCCCATCCGGTCATCGAATTGCCCAGTACCTGCGAGCCCCGTATGAAAGGCGAGACGCCGGGTACCCCCGAAGGATCGCCGCTCGTAGGAAATATCTGTTCTGTGTAAATCGGCATCAGGTCGATGCCATCATAGGTGTGCGAGATCATCTTCTTGTCGAACGAAGAGCCCTTCAGCTCGCCTTCGACGCCCTTGCGCCAGGTCTCGTAGTCGATCTTTGGGAAGTCGTCCCCAAGCGAAAATTCTTTTGCGAGCATACTTGTCTCATTCGACTCGAAATTTCAGTTTTGATCTTCAGCCTCTTTAGGCTCTCGCCGCAGTTCTTCAATTCCAGTTCGGATCTTCTCAATACTTCGGCGGCCGCTTATCGATGAACGCCTGTATACCCTCCTTGTAATCGCGGCCCATGTAGACGTCCCGCCGCAATCCATGGAGGTATTCAAACGTGCCTGGGTTGATTGCGATAGCTTCGCTTAAGGCACGAATCGCTTCCTTAGTTGCAGCGATGGCGGCGGGTGAGCGAGTCGCGATAGTCCTCGCCATTGCATACGTGCGAGCTTCGAGCTCCGCTGCCGGCACGATCATATTGACGATCCCGATTTGCTCCGCTCGATGCGCCGGGATCGGATCGGCCGTGAAAAACATCTCTTTAACGATCGCCAGTGGCAGTCGCGCCAAAAAGTCGAGGAGGCCCTCCATGTTGTACGGCAGGCCGAGCTTGGCCGGCGTGATTGCGAAGGCGCTCGTTTCGTCCGCGATGACAATGTCGCATGCCATGGCGAGGTCGCAGGCCCCACCCCAGACCGATCCGTGCACCATCGCAATGACCGGCGCGGGGAATGATTTGACGGCTCGCAATATCTGCTCAAGTGGGTCGCTGTAGGGCAACGGGTCTATGTTTGCCTTGGGCAGTTCGTCGACATCATGGCCGGATGACCAGACCTTTTCATCGCGGGCCGAACGCAGGACGACGGCACGCGCACCTTGTGACTTGAAACGGCCGAGGGCAGCGATGACCTCTGCGATAAGGTCGGCGCCGAGCGCGTTGCGCTTAGCGTAGTTGTCGAAGGCTATTGTGCCGATCCAGTCGGCATACTCCGTTCGAATGAGAGACATGGGCACTCTCCTGAGATTCAAGAGTTCAGGTTCTCGTAAGCCGGAGGCGGTTCCTTTTTCAGTAGTGTTCGGGTTCATATCATTTCTCCTTTGGTAGAGAGCATCTCCTCGAGCGTCAGGAAATCGTCGAAACGAGTCTGCTCAAGCTGCGACGATCGTACCGACCCGGCTGACGGCGCCTGCCATATGGTCCGCGTTCGCAGCTGCGCGACCGCGTGACTCATAAGAGCTTAGAGGGCCTCTTAACCGTTGAGCGGGCCGTACCATGCGGAGCGAGCTCTTCATCAGCGCGAGCCGTCTCAGGTGTTTTCGATTGTGTGCTCATGGGTCGGAATTCCCTCGGGTTTTCTTTCCATGCCGAATCTATGGTGACTCGGATTTGAAGTCGTTATCTTGAAGTTCTTATTCGGTGTAAAAGAGGTTTCCATTCGGTCTGCAGGAAAAAATGACTCTCATTTTTTTAACTTTTGATTCTTTTCGCTTCAGTTCAGCTTGAGATGGGTGGACCACCGCGACGGTAAGGAGTGCGACGCGCACTCGATGAACGAGTGCCGCCACCTCGGCCGCAGGGTCGTGCGGCCGGAGATCCGCCGTGGTTACGCTGAAAGTGACTCCGTGCGGCAGCTTGACCAACAAACGATCCGTTTAGGCGCGTGAACGACGATCGCTCGCAACCAAGTCGAGTCGCACACCCATACTCTAGGGTCATTTCTTGAAACTGTGACTTCTATATTTCGATCTCGCGACGAGCGCGATGTGCTCAAACTGTCCACGCTTCCTCGCAAGTCGCCGGAAAGTCGGCGGGTTTATTGCAGCGGCTAACGAGCGAGAATTGTTCGAAGGTCATCCCCCTAGTTGACGAAAACCGCTGTGACAAAAGCGCATATCTCCCGGGTCTCGGACTCAGGTTGTATTTTGCATGACTGCGAGTGTTGTTTGCGCTCATTTTTGATGGCTTTGACGGCGGCCGCTGGGGATGGGGAGGGCCGCGGCCGCCGTTTTGCCAAAGGCAGACTCGTTTTGGCTGCCCTGTAACGCTAGATTTTCTCGCGCCGGCTCATAGTCGGGGGGCGTCGAGCAAGAGCTCACGCCAGACCAGCGACGCTAGAGTCTCGTGCTCCGCATCGGCAAGCATTCCACGGTTCATATTCGGTCTCGAAGCTCGAGGAGGTTCCGAGGCCTCCCGTTTGTGCACCTAGGCTAGGCTTCGATCGAAGGCGTGTTAATCGGCCGCGACACGTATGCCTACCTCGTCGAGATGGCTTACCAGGTCGAGAGGATCATCATAAACGCGGTAGGCGCCGGCTCGCTCAAGTTCTTCCCGTCCGTACCCTCCAGAGAGAAGACCGACTCCGAGTGCTCTCGCGCGCCGAGCGGCCAGCAGGTCCCATACGCTGTCCCCGACCACGACCGAAGTCTGAATGTCCACGCCGAGCCGCTCGGCAGCCGCGAGGAAAAGGTCGGGGTCAGGTTTGGCAAAATGGACCTGATCTCTCGTGACAACGGGAACGTGAGGTTCGACGGCGAGAAGAGCAAGTGCCGGCCGGGCAGTCTCTATGAGGCTGCTTGTGGCGATCGCCCAAGGCACGCGGAGACCGGTGAGTCTTCTCAGCAAGTCGCACGCCCCGGGCAGAGCTCTAACCTGCGAAACTCTGCTTAGATATTCTTCTAGATGCAGTTGTTGAAGCTTTTCGGCTTGGGCCACTGAAACAGGCTGCCCCGTCTCGCGCAGCAAAGCATTTGCCAGTAGACCTCCGCTCATCCCGATCCGACGATGAATACGCCAGACAGAGAGCTCGATGCCGGCGCGCTCCAGCGCGGCATGCCAGGCAAGTGCGTGCTGATAAACGCTGTCGATGAGAGTGCCATCGAGATCGAAGAGGAGAGCAGGCGCCTTGCTCATGGCTGTCATTGTGACGGTTGCACCTTCGTTCCTAGTCATTGAGTAGCGCTTACTCCTTCGCGATCAGCGTCGTCCTCTCGCACGGCCACCTCGGTGATCAGGTTCCGCGCGGCGGCAGGCCGGCCGCGCGATAGACATCGTCGATGATGCGCATGTTGATGACGCCTTGGTCGCCGTCGGTGGGAAACGTTTTTTCGCCGTGTACCTGCGCGACGAACGCGCGCAACTGACAGGTGTAGGTGGTATCGCCCGCTATGCTTTCGTGCTTCACCCCATCGGCCGTGCTGAGCGTGATCTGATTGCCCTGATGCGGAGCGACCGGGTTGATTACCGCCAGCTCTCCCCGATCGCCCTTTGCGGTGAACATTGAGCCCCGCACAGCATCCTGCGCCATCGAGCAGTACATACGGGCGGGCACGCCACCCGCCATCTCCAGATTGACCTCCATCGCTAAGTCGATATTCTTCGGTCCTGTCTTCGCCGACGCGGTAAGCACGCGCGGCATTAGTCCCGAGAACTCGCGCAACATGTGCAGCGGGTAGCTTCCGAGATCCATTGTAGCGCCTCCCGCCAGGTTCCAATCGTAACGATTAGTTGTTGGCAACAGCGGCGCTGAGAAATTGCCTTCGAGATGCAGCAGTCGCCCGAGCGTGCCTCCCTTGATAATTTCGCGTACACGCTCCGCCAGCGGATGATAGCGATAGTGGAAGGCTTCGCCGAGAAAGCGTCCTGTTTCCTTCGCGACCTCGGCCATCCGCTGCGCCTCAGCGGCGTTGGAAGCTAGCGGCTTTTCGCACAGGACATCCTTGCCCGCGCGCAGGGCCGCGATTGTCCATTCGCAGTGAGACGAATTCGCCAAGGGATTGTAGATAGCATCCACCTCTCGATCTCTTATAACGTCCTCGTAGGTCGCGTAGACGCGCGGAATACCGTGCACCGCGGCGAAGTCCTCTGCGCGCTTGCGATCACGCGCGGCGATCGCTATCAGCACAACTCCGGGCACTTCCTTGATGGGCTTTATCAGCGCATTTGGAGTAATCCGCGCGGCGCCCAACGTGCCGAATTGTAGGAGACGTTTATTTGACATCGTTACTCTCGGCGGCCATCCAGGATCGTTAGTCTCGCGTTTCAGAAATAAGGCAGAACCTCACGGCTTCAGAACTTAGGGAACGGCATCGCTCTCGCGTCACTTTGTTGGACAGATCTCGACGCTTCGACGTGCATGATTCGTCCCCACGTTGAACCCGACCCGAGGGAACAACAATTTCCGAACTGTTTTCTGGTTTGGAAATCATGCCACCGGTGCTTCGAACCACAACGTTCCGAGTGGCGGAAGCGTGATCGACGTGGAACAGGGCAAGCCGTGCCATGGAACTTGCTCAGCCATCGCGGCGCCAGCGTTCCCGTGGTTGCTGCCGCCATAAATTTCGGAGTCGCTGTTGAGAATTTCGCGGTATAAACCGGGTGCCGAAACTCCTACCCGATAACCTGTGCGCACGAGCGGCGAGAAGTTACATATGCAGAGCAGTCGGCGACCCGAAGAGGGCGCCGTGCGCATAAAGGCGATTATGTTTTCATCCGGGTTGTTCGCGTCAATCCATTGAAAGCCTACAGGCTCGTGGTCAGCCTCCCACAGCGCCGGCTCGTTGCGATAGATACGATTTAGATCGCGCACCAGGGTCTGCAATCCGCGGTGGTCCTTTTCGGCCAGCAGGTGCCAGTCGAGGCTTTGGTCATGGTTCCATTCCTGCCATTGCCCAAACTCTCCGCCCATGAACAGAGTCTTCTTGCCGGATCGCGCCCACATGTAGCCTAACAGTGCTCGAAGATTCGCGAATTTCTGCCAGCGGTCGCCCGGCATTTTGTTGAGCAGCGATCGTTTACCGTACACGACTTCATCATGAGAAAGTGGCAGCACAAAGTTTTCGAACCAAGCATAGGTAGAGCCGAAGGTGAGATCGTGATGGTTGAAGCGGCGATAGATGGGATCCTTGCTAAAGTATTCGAGAGTGTCGTGCATCCAGCCCATGTCCCATTTGAAGCCGAAACCCAGTCCACCCACATAGACAGGCCGACTCACACCAGCCCAAGCAGTCGACTCTTCGGCGATCATCGCAACGCCCGGATGCCGTTCATAGACCCGCTGATTCAGCTCTCTGATGAACGAGATAGCTTCGAGATTTTCGTTTCCACCGTGGACGTTCGGAATCCATTCGTGGCCGCGTCTTCCGTAGTTCAAGTAGAGCATCGACGAGACAGCGTCGACCCGTAGCCCGTCTGCGTGGAATTCATCCAGCCAATAGTGTGCACTGCCGAGTAGGAAGCCGCGGACCTCGTCGCGTCCGAAATTGAAGATATAGGTGTGCCATTCAGGCTGATAGCCCTGTCGAGAGTCGACGTGCTCGTAGAGCGCGGTGCCGTCGAAACGGCCGAGTCCAAATTCGTCGGTAGGAAAATGCGCCGGGACCCAATCGAGAATGACGCCAATTCCCCGCTGATGCAGGCGGTCGACGAGGTAGCGAAAATCGTCGGGCGATCCGTAGCGAGCGGTAGGTGCGTAATAGCCCGTAGTTTCATAGCCCCACGACCCGGCGAACGGATGCTCCATGACCGGTAGAAATTCGATATGCGTGAATCCGAGGTCCGTCACGTAGTCAGCCAACTGATCCGCATGCTCTCGATAAGAGAGCGAGCGGTTGCCTTGCTCCGGCACGCGCCGCCACGAACCGAGGTGCACTTCATAAATCGCCATCGGGCTACGGAGCGCATCGCGATTGGCGCGCGCGGTCATCCAGTCGCCATCATTGAAGGAATAACTGGACTGGTAGACTCGCGAGGCCGTGGCTGGCGGACATTCGGTCGCCGATGCGAACGGATCGCTTTTGAGCAGGATGCCGCGGTCCCTCGTTCGGATTTCATATTTGTAAAGCACACCTGGGCCCAAGTCCGGAATGAACAACTCCCAAATGCCGGAGCTGCCGAGCATGCGCATCATGTCCAGCCGCCCGTCCCAGCCATTGAAGTCGCCAACCACGCTGATTCCAGCAGCATTTGGCGCCCAAAGCGCGAACGAAGTTCCAGCCACTCCATCAACTTCGCATGGATGCGCGCCCATTTTCTTCCATATCTGGTCCTGCTTCTGCTCGAACCATAGATGAATGTCGAGGTCGGCCAGCGTCGCAGGAAACGAATAGGGCTCGCGAATCGTCACGCGATTGTTGCCGGGGTATTGAATCTCAAGACGATAGTGGAAAACGTCGGGGCCTGCTTCCCTCACGGCAATTTCGAATAATCCTGGCTCGGGGCGCAGGGCCATTTCGCGCGGCTCTCGGCCCTCCAGAAGCAGTAACACCTGCTGTGCGTCGGGGCGGTAGGTCCGCACGATTGCACTACCGTCGATAAGGTGAACTCCCAGAATCGAGTGAGGATCGTGATGTCTGAGCTCAAGTAGGTCCTTTAGTCCTTGTTCCGAAATTTGGGAAAAGCTTCCACTAACCGAGGCCAACGCCGATTGTGACATCGAAACAACAATTCTCCCTCCCGGGCTTGTTCGCCCATGAGTTGGAATCCCTCCGCAGGTCAGCGACATCGCGCTAACTCCATTCCTTGGTGGCCGCATTATCAATCTTTCCGGCTTTGGCCTTTGCTTAGGCGCAGGCCAATCGCTTCAGAAGCCCGAACCTGATTAGTGTGCGTCCCTAAGATCCGATCCCTGTAGTGCGGCGCAGTGGGCGGCCCCTAGCAGACCAGCCTTGTCGTTTAAGATGACTCGAATCGGGATGGCTTTCAGAAGATCGCTCATCCTTCCTTTGGTGCTGAACGCTGTCAAAAAACTCGAACTGCGAAGCTTATCAACAATCCTTGGAGCGATTCCGCCTCCCAAGTAGATACCGCCAGTCGCCATGATTTTGAGCGCGAGGTTGCCGGCTTCGCTTCCGTAAAGTGACACGAAGAGTTCAAGCGCCTCTACGCATAGCGCGCTGGTACCATCGACTCCGTGTCTTGACACGTGGCTCGCCGGGTCTCCTTGCTTCATTTCCAACTTAAGCCAATTCGGTTCCTGAACGCGTCGAACATCACGGAGAAAGTTGTAGATGTTGAGTAATCCGGGGCCGCAAACCAGGCGCTCCCAACTAACGTGTCCAAACTGCGCACGCAGATGGCAAAGCAATTCGTCCTGTAGTTCATCGGTCGGCGCAAAGTCAGAATGACCACCCTCGCATGCGAAAGGAAAATGCTGAATCCCGTCCCAGTAAAGCCCCGCTTCACCTAATCCGGTGCCTGCCGCAATGACAGCGGCGTTTCCGACTGCTTTCGAATCTCCCTCGTTCAGGATCGCGAAGTCCTTCGTCTCAAGTACATCGATGCTATAAGCGATCGCCTCCAAGTCATTGATAACGGTGACGGTCTCCAGAGCGAGCCCTTGCTTAAGTCGCGAAGCATCGACTATCCAGGGCAAATTCGTGATTCGCACCCGACCGTCGTGTATCGGACCGGCGACACCAAAGCACGCGTGTGAGCTGGTTTGTCTTTGGCTGGCAACGAACTTGCGGACGATCTCGTCGAGACCGGTATAGTCGGCGCTGGGATATATCTCCTCGACTAGGAATTCGAGTTGGCCTTTTTCGAGACTAAAATAGGCGATACGGCTGTGAGTACCGCCGATGTCGCCAGCCAGGATGATCATCTTCCATTCTCCCAAGTTCGAATTCTCTTATCTTAGTGCCGCATTTAGGCCGGGAACCAATGGTGCTGTGCGGACCTACCTACAATGCGATCTCTAAATCAAATTTGCCTTTGAAAGGATTCGATTTCAGTGCGACAAACCTCGCTCAAGTGTCTCAGCGGATCTTGACTGCTCAAGGCAGTCGACTGAATTTGCTCGACGGTCAGATTTGGCAGCGGATAAGTGTCCAGGATTAGCCTTACAATTTCCTCAGCCGCCTTCAGCACAGGAGGCGAGGAAGCCAGGCGAATGCGACTTAATAAGGCGTACGCCGGGACGAGATTTTTGGGGTCACTAATGTTGTGTTCGTAGGCATCGACCAGGATACGGGCACTCTCGGTGATAAAGTCCGAGTAGAGCGTCTCCCGATATACGATCTTCTTCGCCAGAAAATCTCGTCGACATTGATGTCTTTGCGCTATCCAGGTGCTCACAAAAGAACCCATTGCGCCGACAAGCGAGCCGGAAACAGCAGCAATGGCCCCGAGCGCTCCTGGACTTAGTGGACTCATTTTTGATTGATCAAAGCGCTAAAGCGCAATTGTCACCTGCAGCGCGAGGACCAGGGTATCGCTGATCAGCCCGGTTCCATTGGGCCGGAAGACGCCTTGTATATCCGGTTGCACGGTAAACGATGGGGTTACGTTGTACATGTAGTTAGCTTCGATGATTGCTTCATGTGTCTGTGTTGGCTCGTGAGATGCGCGCTGAGCGTCCCGGAGATCGCTTGAAAACTGGCCCCAGATTCCAAAGAGCCCCAACTCGTCGCTCGGCCGGTGTGGAATCAGCCCGAAGTACAACAGCCCCGCATCCCAAAAATACTCATCCGTGTTCATCTTAGGCGGTGCATACGTGAATGCGGCAAATCCCCACAGACCTTGATGAGGATTGGTTGCGCCGTCCGGCCGCGGAAGAAGTCGCTGCTGCGCCGTAACATACATTTGCCAGGTGCCACCGCGCATCTGACCGCTCTGAAAATTCAGCACTGGTTCGGAGTCATAGAGCCCGCCGAGCTTGT
>Ga0335073_10000246_pt1 | contig 68788 bp, 60 predicted proteins | sample Lox_Sample_22_FD_207093 | JGI IMG/M metagenome (GOLD analysis project Ga0335073, IMG submission 207093) | Soil microbial communities from Loxahatchee National Wildlife Refuge, Florida, United States - Lox_Sample_2.2 | ecosystem: Environmental > Terrestrial > Soil > Wetlands | place: USA... | reverse complement strand
GCGCGCCTTCGTTGCGTCACACATTCCCCCGACGAGCCGAAAGCTCATTCGCAGATCGACGAGGTGCGCAGCGGCGGAAGCTACATTTCGCAAAGCGATCTGCGCGTGCATTTCGGGCTGGGGAAGGCGGAAAAGGTTGAACTGCTCGAAATTCGCTGGCCGAGCGGCGCCGTCGAGTCATTGAAAGACGTAGCGCCGAATCAGTTGATCTATGTAAAGGAAGGCGAAGGGATCGTCCGCTCGGTGAAGTTCGGCAGCCCGGCAGCCGCGAGGGACCACGAAAAACAATCCTCGTGATTTCGAAGCGACCTTCAGTAATTACCTCGACAACCGCTGCGGTTTCTAATCGCGGCTGGCCTCGATGAGAAATCGCGAAAACCCCAGAAAGGCGAGAGATTCGACCTTATTTAATCCCGGGGTTTTGCCTGGAATCTCGAAGGAGATTTATCGCTGAAATCCGCGCCGTCAGGACGTTGCCGCTTCCGTCGAAGCGCGGATTTCCTGCCACCGCTTCGGCCGCTTCTTCGCGTCCAGCACCTTCTTACGCAAGCGGATCGATTTCGGCGTCACTTCCACGTATTCATCGTCCGCGATGAATTCGATCGCCTTCTCCAGCGTCATCTCGCGCGGCGGAACCAGACGGATCGCTTCGTCCGCGGAAGAAGATCGCATGTTCGTCTGCTTCTTCTCCCGCGTGATGTTGACGTTCATGTCGTCTTCGCGCGCGTTCTCGCCCAGGATCATCCCTTCGTACACTTCCACGCCCGGCCCAACGAACATCTCGCCGCGCTCCTGGATTCCCCAAATTGCGTAGGCCACCGTCACGCCGGGGCGATCGGCCACGAGCGCTCCCGTGGGCCGCATCGCCATGTCGCCCGCATATTCCGTCCAACCTTCAAGCAGCGAATGGATCAGCGCAGTGCCCCGCGTGTCGGTCATCAGTTGGCTGCGCAATCCGATCAAGCCGCGCGACGGGATGCTGAACTCCATCCGCACGCGGCCCGTGTGGTGGTTCACCATCTTTTTCATCTCGCCGCGGCGGCTGCCGAGCGCTTCCATCACGATGCCGATGAAATTTTCCGGACAATCGATTACCAGCAGCTCGAGTGGCTCGAGTTTCTTCCCGCTCTCTTCATGCACCACGATTTCCGGCTTTCCGACCATCAGCTCGTAGCCCTCGCGGCGCATCGTCTCGATCAAAATCGCAAGCTGCAATTCGCCGCGTCCCAGCACGCGGAACGAATCCGTCGAGCCGGTGTCTTCGACGCGCAGGGATACATTGGTCAGCAGCTCTTTTTCCAGGCGCGAGCGCAGGTCACGCGACGTCACGTACTGCCCTTCGCGTCCGGCGAACGGTGACGTGTTGATCGTGAAAACCATTGCCAGCGTCGGTTCGTCGATCACCAGCGGCTCGAGTGGCGCCGGATTCGAAAGATCCGTAATGCTCTCGCCGATTTGAATTCCTTCCACGCCCGCAATCGCCACGACATCTCCGGCGGAGACCTCTTCAGTGTCCACGCGTTCGAGCCCGTGAAACGTAAACAGCTTGGTGATTTTCGTCGGCTGGATTGTTCCGCTGAGCTTGGCGATGCCTACTTCGGTACCGCGGCGAAGAGTGCCGTTGAAAACGCGCGCGATGGCCACGCGGCCGAGAAATTCACTGTAATCCAGATTCGTCACCTGAATTTGCAACGTGGCTTCTGGATCGCCCGCCGGCGGCGGAATCGAGGCCACGATCTCCTCGAACAGAGGCTCGAGAGTCTTCGAGCCGTCGTCGATCTTGCGCAGCGCGTAGCCGTCGCGCGCGTTTGTGTAGAGCACAGGAAAATCGAGCTGGTCTTCAGTGGCGTCGAGATCGATAAAAAGGTCGTAGATTTCATCCAGCACGGCCGCGGGGCGGGCGTCCGCGCGGTCGATTTTGTTCAGAACGATAATCGGCGGCAGTTTTGCTGCAAGCGCCTTTTGCAGGACGTAGCGCGTCTGCGGCAGCGGCCCTTCGCTCGCGTCGACAAGCACGAGAACGCCGTCGACCATCCGCAGCGCGCGTTCGACTTCGCCGCCAAAATCGCTGTGGCCCGGCGTATCGACGATGTTGATTTTCACGCCCTTGTATTCGATCTCGGTGTTCTTCGCCAGAATGGTGATGCCGCGTTCGCGTTCGAGCTCGTTCGAGTCCATCACGCGGTCCGCCACTTCTTGATTTGCGCGGAAAATTCCACTCTGGCGGAGCATGGCGTCAACGAGTGTCGTCTTGCCGTGGTCCACGTGCGCGATGATGGCGATATTGCGAATGTTCTGAGGCATTGTTGGATCGTCTCGTTGCGGGCACCCGGTAAACAAAAAGGGCTGCAAGTGCTGACTTGCAGCCTCGGCCTTCCAGGAAATCGTTGGAAAATCCGTGCTTCGGAGCGACAACCGCAAGCTCATTTTACCACGCGTCCGCGCCATTCACCTAAAGTGCCGGCGCGGCCAGCTGTTTGTGAAACTTGCTTGTGCGCGAGAGCTTAGCGCGGAATAATGCCGGAAAAGGGAGTCTCCGAGGGGCAGTTCAGGAGGCGTTACTTGCCGGTGATGTCTGCCGAACGCGTACGCAGAGCAACGCAACTCTGTGAGGACCGACGGCACAACCTAGCCAATGTAGAGATCGGAATCGAGACGCCGGGCCTGGCGGGTCTTTTTCGCGCGGTGTCAGAATTGCAGTAACTGGCTCCACTCCTCAAGCGAGATTCTTGAGCGCTGGCCAGAGCGTCTAATCAAACGGAGGTGGATAATGGCCGGAAAGAAGATTTTGGTTCTTGCTGGAGATTTCGTCGAGGACTACGAGCTAATGGTGCCGTTTCAGGCGCTGCAGGCCGTGGGTCACACAGTTCATGCCGTTTGTCCAGGAAAGAAGGCCGGGGAGACGATTCGCACCGCGATTCACGATTTTGAGGGCGATCAGACGTACTCGGAAAAGCGCGGCCACAATTTCACTCTCAACGCGAGTTTTGACAATATCGTCGCCGAATCCTACGACGCGCTGGTCATTCCCGGCGGCAGAGCGCCAGAGTACCTGCGTCTGAATCCCAAGGTGCTTGAGACTGTTCGGCATTTCGCCGCGGCAAGAAAGCCAATCGCCTCGATTTGCCACGGGGCGCAGATTCTGGCGGCAGCCAAGGTGCTTGAGGGCCGGAGATGCTCGTGTTATCCAGCCGTCAGTCCGGAAGTGACGGCAAATGGAGGCACTTATGTCGACGTCGCAATGGATAAGGCTGTAGTAGATGGGAACCTAGTGACGGCTCCGGCATGGCCTGCCCACCCTGCCTGGATCGCCGCCTTTTTGGGAGTACTAGAAGCACACACAGAAAATGTCCAAGCGCAACGCGCTTGACGGACACTTCGAGCCATGCTATCCTGCAAATCGCACGAAATAAATAGGTTACTATTTCCCATAACCAAATTCCCTCTTCGTGCATCTAAGGGATTATGGCTACCAAGAAACGTACAGGACGCGGGCGTTTGGTCCCGACGATTCCTACAGGCGTAGAATATCGAGTCAATTTCGGCATCATGCTCGTGCCGGAAAAGATGCAGCACGGTCGGGGCATGCGCCCCACGCGCTGGGCGAAGTGTTCAGTGAAGTCCGAGGCGGCACGCCGCATCCCAACTGGAGAATACTTTCTTCATGCGGATGAAGGCGGAGTCTTCCAGCTGAAGTACAACGGCAATTCCTGGCAGTATCTCGCCGCGGCATAGTTCACGACCTGAGCCCTTTTTGACTCCTGTGTAAGAGCTCCTTTGGGAGTTCTAGCACAGGTTTGCCTGCCGATTGACTCTCAAGTTTACTTGCCTCGGGCCGCGATTGAGCGTATGAAGTTGCGTGTCGTGATGCCCGGGATCCGCAAGGAACACCTGTTTCGAACCCTAAAATCTCCGTCCGGGCTGTGCCTCGACGCATTATCCAACCGATTTACTCCTCTCCCTGTCTTCATGCTGTGCGCTGCCCTTCTTTTTTCCCCTGTTGAAACAAGATCGCAGGACACAAAAAATCCGAATGCAGCCTCCACTGCCTCGCGATCCATTAAGCCCTCAATCGTCATTGGATTTGTGGGAGGGCGCGTGCGTCACGACGAGCCGCACCACGACGAAGTGCAACTGGCGGAAAGGCTCCGTGACGAGTATCCGGGCAGGTTGAAAGTGCAGGTATTCGAAAACCGGCGAGAAGACGAGGCGCTCAGCATGATTCTCCGCGCGCTCGACACCAATCGCGACGGAAAATTATCGGAGGCCGAAAAGGAGAGCGCACGGATCATTCTCTACGGCCACAGTTGGGGCGGCAGCGCGGTGGTGGAGCTGGCACGGGACCTTGCGCGCCAGAATGTGCCGGTGCTGTTGACCGTCCAAATCGACAGCGTCGCGAAAATCGGCCAGGACGACCGCGTGGTGCCGGCGAACGTGGAGCGCGCGGTGAATTTTTACCAGCCGAGCGGGCTGATCCACGGTGCGTCGAAAATCACCGCCGCCGATCCTGCGCGCACACAGATCTTAGGCAACTATCGATTTGACTATGATGCGAAGCCGATCGCTTGCCACGGCTATCCCTGGTACGACGGCTTGTTCTATCGCGCGCACACGGAAATTGAATGCGACCCGCGCGTGTGGTCGCGAATCGAATCGCTCATACGCAGCGAACTTTCCTCGGCAGAAGCAAGCCTCGCCACAACAGAAGCGCCGCGCTGATAAGCAGGCCCTATCTCATTCGACGGATGAGCCGGAGCCTTGCGCCGGACCGGACCAAAAGCGCAATCCAAACACATAATTCAGCTGGACGAGGACGATGAAACCGATACTCCAGTAGGTGTTGATAAGACAGAGAAGGGCCCCAAAGGCGTAAAGGGACTGGCCGATCACGATGCGGCGGCAAATCGCCGACGGAACACCCTTCGGAGTGCTGGCGTCAATCAGTGCGGCGCGGTCTGCATAGACCCAACTGAAATAGAGCGCGGCGCCGAGCATCAGAATGTTCAACCAATAGAGAAACAACGCAAAACGATAGACCATGAATTCGGCCAGCAGCATCGTCGAAAAAGGAAGCAAGACGACGGCGAACAAGAAGCCGAGATGAATCCAGGACAAGATTCGGTCGGAGCGTGACAAATGATTCAGCTCCGTCTGCTGTCCCAGCCAAAAAATTCCCAGCGTGAGAAAACTCATCAGATAGACCAGGATGCGCGGAAGCAGCGCGACAAATGCAAGGATGAGATCGTGTTCGGAATGCACGGATTCGACGGATGGGACACGCAGGTCGAGAACCAGCAGAGTCATGGCTACGGCGAAAATGCCGTCGCTGAGCGCCTCCAAGCGGCCGAGATTCTGTCCGGCGATCTGGTCGTAGTGCGTCGGCACAGCGAGGAGTCTATCGGCAAGGAAGCAGGGTTATCAAGCACGGTGATACGAACGCTGCGCGGGCCGGGCAGATATAAAGAAAACGAGAAACTTCTACTGCGCCGAGATTGCTGCAGCGGATTGCTTGTGGCCTTCCGCAGCAGGCACTGCAGCCGCTTCACTCCGGAAAACCAGGACCGGGCAATGTGCGGTGCGCACAACTTTGTCGGCCACGGATCCAAAGGCAAGGCGGCGCCAGCCTGTCATTCCATGCGTGGCGATGACAAGCAAGCCCACATTCTCTTGTTCGGCGATGCGCACAATGTCCATAGCGGGGTCGTTCGCAAGGCTTACCGTCGAGCGAGCCTTCACCCCTGTTTCGCCGACTTTTGCGACAAGGGCGTCCAAACGAGTTTCAGCGTCCTTGATAAGTTCGCGCTCGTAATTGCCCTCTTCAAAGATTGAGACGTTTTGAGGCAGCCGGGGCATCACAGGAACGGCGTGGAACAAGAGCAGCTCGGCTCCGTACCGCGAGGCGATGTTTGCAGCGACATCGAGGGCTTCCTTGGAGGAATCGCTAAAATCGATGGGGGCAAGAATCAGTTTGGGTTCCAGCATGGCTTGGCTCCCTTACGGGAAAATTGGAGGCGCGCAAGGCGCTTAGTGGGGCGTATCCTAGCAAATCGGCGGCAGGGCGCGTTAACGGGCTGTTTCACTGGGGTTAAATCTAAGGACCGCTCTTCAAGCTTTCTTGCGGTGCGGGCGCGGGTGTGACAGCTCCAGGCAGGGCATTTTTCGCGTGGAAGGAAAAAGGAGAAGATAATGAACGTAGCCGTGAACGCAACGATGGTGACTACGACGTTTGATCTGCCAGGCTACCGCGTGGTGAAAGCCCTGGGCCTGGTGCGGGGCGTGACGGTCAGGTCGCGGAGCATCCTGGGACAGATCGGCGCGTCACTCGAAAGCCTGGTGGGAGGGAATATCACGCTGTTTGAGGAGATGTGCGAAAAGACGCGCTCGGAAGCGCTGGAACTGATGATGGAACATGCAGCCGAGCACGGAGCGAACGCCATCCTCGGCGTGCGCTACGACGCTTGCGAAATCATGCAGGGAATCACCGAGGTGCTGGCCTACGGCACGGCCGTCCGCGTGGAACCGCTTTCCTAGCTGGCGGCTGCTGGAGCCGGGGCGTATCATCAAGAGGATCATGCAAGCAAAAACTTCATTCGGGGGTCGTTCATGAGGCTGTTTTTCCGATGGATCTTGGCCATTTTGATTGCGGGAATGGTGGGAGGTGCGACGCGAGCGATGGCTGCGGCTCCGCCACCTGCAGAGGTGAAGACAGAGACCGTTCAGTTCACAAACGGCAAGGAGATGATCGACGGCTATCTGGCGCTGCCGCCGGGCACCGGCAAGTATCCGGCCCTGTTGTTGGTCCATGAATGGTGGGGCTTGAACGATTGGATCAAGGAACAGGCGCAAAAATTTGCAGCGCAAGGATACGTGACTCTGGCCGTGGATTTGTACCGGGGCAAAGTTGCTACCGATCCGATGACCGCACACGAATTGATGCGCGGCGTTCCCCAAGATCTGGCGCTCTCGGACATGGTCGCGGGCATTGTCTATCTCGTCAAGCGCGACGATGTAGTGAAGGAGCATATTGGAGCGGTCGGCTGGTGCTGGGGGGGCGGACAGGTGATGGAGCTGGCGGTGCACGAACCAGGGCTTGGTGCGGTGGTGGTGAATTACGGTGCTCTGCCGACCGACCCAAATCAATTGCAACAGATTGGAGCTCCGGTGCTGGGCAATTTCGGCGCGAACGACCAGGGTATCACTCCGGACGACGTGCACGACTTCGAGAAGGCGATGAAAAATCTCAACCGGCGAGTGGACGTGAAAATCTATCCGGGCGCGGGGCATGCCTTCGAGAACCCGAACAATAAAGATGGTTACCGCCCGGAAGCAGCGGCGGACGCTTGGCAGCGAACTCTGAATTTCTTGAATAAAGCCTTGCACTAAGACGCGCGCGGGGCCTCCCCGGAAACGCAACAATCAGCGCCGCACGGCAGAGGATGAGGATGTAGGAAGTCGCCGTCGAAATTTCTGCCGCGCGCGTTCCAGAGATTGCTCGAAACCACGCTTGAATTTTTGCGGTGAGAATTTTTCGGCAACGATTTTCTGCGCCTCGCGTCCCATGCGAGCCGCGAGTTCGCGATCCCCAAGCAGGCGGCGCGCAAACGAACGAAGCTCGGCGGGATTGTCGGAAAGAAACCCGCTAACGCCGTGGACGACCGGCGACGACGGGTGGCGGTTGCCGAGAACCGGCAAGCCTGCTGCCATCGCTTCCAGCGTCGCCATGTTATAGCCGTCCTCAAGACGCGGATCCGCCGTGTGTACGAAAAACCGGTGGCGGCTGAGAAGTTCCTTCAAATCCTGCCAACCACGAGCGGGCGCTACGCCAGGAATTTCCGGATTGCGCCCCACGAGCGTGACCGGAATCCCAGCGAACGCTTCGGTGTAAAAATCCCAGCACAGCGTCTTTTGCTTGCGGAATACGTCGTTGGCGATCCGCAGGCCGAAGGCCAAATCTCCTTGATACGCAAGATAATCGCGCCCGTCAGCGGAAAATGGCACTACGTCTTCCGCGAATCCCCAGGATTCTCCCTTCAAACGCGAGACGGCCATGACGTGCGCGTCGATGATGTCTACATATTCCGCGACGGCGCGGCGAAGCTCGGCTGCGGGCGTGCGGCTGCCATGATCGAGAATGAGGCCGTCGAGCGTGCCGTGAATGACGAGAAGGCGGGGAGCGACGATCGGCTTTGCATCCAGGAGATCGCTGAGATTGTGAGCGACGATGCAATCGTATTGGACGCCGGAGGCAACGGCTTCTTCCAAGCGAACGATGCGAGCATTCGGCGGGACGGGGCGCATCGCTTCATCCCATCCCTGCGTGTGACGCCCCTTCAAGCCGACAACAACGTCCATCGGCCGATCGAGCGCGCGAAGCTGGTACACCCAAGCTTCGTGGCAATCGAAGACCAGCAAGCGACATTTGTGTGGAGTGGATGGCACGAAATTAGGATCGGCCCAGCGCCGCGTGGGCGCAGCTCGCAATTCTGGAGGGGTAATGCGGACGGGCGAGAGAGGGCTCGCCGAAAAAGCTCGCAAAGGAAGTTTACACAACGTGCGCGGCGGCAGCGAATACGAGTGCTGAAAAAGCTACGGCGGAAACGCAAAGAAGGAGCAGATTATGCTGCGCCCCCGGACAGTTCGCGGACGATATTACCCACAAATCCCTTGGCATCGCCGAAGAGCATCAACGTCCTGTCGAGATAGTAGAGTGGATTGTCAATGCCCGCGAAGCCGGTGGCCATGCTGCGTTTGATGACCATCACGGTGCGAGCCTTGTCGACGTCGAGAATCGGCATCCCGTAAATGGGGCTTGAGGGATCGTTGCGCGCGGCGGGGTTGGTGACGTCGTTGGCGCCGATGACCAGCGCAACATCCGTCTGTGGAAACTCTCCGTTGATTTCATCCATCTCGACCATTTTGTCGTAGGGAATATCGGCTTCGGCGAGAAGGACGTTCATGTGGCCCGGCATGCGGCCGGCGACCGGATGAATCGCGAACTTCACGTCGACGCCGCGCTTGGTAAGGGAATCATAAAGCTCGCGGACCTTGTGCTGCGCCTGCGCGACTGCCATGCCGTAGCCGGGAACGATGATCACCTTGTTCGCTGCGGAAAGAATCGCGGCGGCCTCTTCGGCCGTGGCGCTGCGCACGACTCTTTCTTCCGTGCTCTTCGCTGCGGACACCTTCACCTGCCCGAACGCTCCAAACAGAACGTTGGTAAAGGAGCGGTTCATGGCCTTGCACATGATGACGGAGAGAATGAAACCGGAAGCTCCGTCGAGAGCGCCGGCGACCACCAGCACTTTGCTGTCGAGGACAAAACCAAGAAGCGCCGCCGAAAATCCGGCGTAGGAGTTCAAAAGAGAAATGACGGTGGGCATGTCCGCGCCGCCGATCGGCGTGACAAGCATGATGCCGAAAATCAGCGCGACGACGACCATCGCCGTGAAGAGGTGTGTGTACTCAGGATGAAAGATGAGAACCACCATCAGAGCGAGAGCAGTGGCAAGGACGGAAAGGCTGACGATGTTCTGCCCGCGGTAAGTGATCGGCCTCTGCGGGAGAATTTCCTGCAATTTTCCAGCGGCAATCACACTGCCTGTGAAAGTTAGCGAGCCGATGATGACTTCGAGGCCGATCTCCGCCATTTCAAATTTCGTAAGGTGCGGCGTGCCGACGTAATACTCGGCGATGCCGATGAGCGAGGCGGACATCGCGCCGAAGGCGTGGCTCAAAGCCGTCCGCTGAGGCACGGCCGTCATCTTCACCATGCCGAGGGGAACGCCGATGCCCGCGCCGATGATGAGCGCAATCAGGATCCATTTATAGTGCGTGACTTGCGGGTCGAAGAGAGTGGCGGCGACGGCCACGGCGGAGGCGATTTCGCCGATCAGGACGCCGCGCATGGCGGAGACGGGAGAACTCAGCCATTTGAGCGCCAGTATGAAGCCGATGACAGCGGCGATGTAGCTGAAATCGATCAACTGCTGGAGAGAGGCCGGGCTCACTGCTTCTTCGCCTTCGTGGACTTGAACATGTGCAACATGCGGTCGGTGATCAGGAAGCCGCCGACCATATTGCTGAACGAGGCGACGACGGCGATCAGGCCGAGAACGGTGGAGACATGCGTCTTATGGCGCCCGGCGATGATGATGGCGGCGACGACCACGATGGCGTCGAGAGCGTTAGTGAGGGACATCAGCGGCGTGTGCAGCAGCGGTGAGACGCGCTGGATGAGCTCGAATCCCAGAAACGCCGCCAGGATGAAAACAAAAAGGCTCGAAATGAAATCGGCCGGCACGGATTCCTCCTTATCCCTTGGCCGCCAGAGCGGGAAGCGAGAAAAATTCGCGGACGCGCGCGTTGACGATTTCGCCGCTGTGCGTCAAAAGCGTCTCGCGAATGATTTCATCGTCGCGATTCAACTGCAGCTTGCCGTCCTTGAACAGATGAAGTAAAAACGCGCTGATGTTGCGCGCATACATCTGGCTCGCGTGATAGGGCACCGTGCTGGCGAGATTGTACCAGCCGATGATTGTGACGCCGTGTTCCGTGATCTTTTCCCCCGGCCGCGTCAGCTCGCAATTTCCGCCGCGTTCCGCGGCGAGATCGACGATCACCGATCCTGGCGCCATGCTGGCCACCATTTCACGCGTGACAAGAATGGGTGATTTCTTTCCGGGAATGACGGCAGCGCTGATAACAACGTCAGTTTCGGCGATGACCTTGCCAAGCATCTCCCGCTGGCGCTGATAGAACGTTTCGTCCTGCGCGCGGGCGTAGCCACGGGCGTCCTGCGCATCCTGAGCCTCGATAGGAAGCTCCACGAAGCGTCCGCCGAGGCTTTGCACCTGCTCTTTGGCAGCGGGGCGCATATCGTATGCGGAGGCGACGGCGCCCAAGCGGCGGGCCGTGGCAATGGCCTGGAGGCCGGCGACTCCGGCGCCAATGATGAAAATGCGCGCGGGCGTGATGGTCCCGGCAGCAGTCGTCAGCATGGGAAAAATGCGCGGCAGGGAATCTGCGGCGATTACCACAGCCTTGTACCCGCAAATCGTGCCCATCGAGGAGAGAGCATCCATGCTTTGCGCGCGCGTCGTGCGCGGCATCAGCTCGATCGAGAAGGAAGTGACGCCCTTGCCGGCAATATCCTGAATTGTCTGCACGGAGCCCAGCGGACGCAGGAATCCGATGAGGACCTGGCCGGAACGAAGGAGCGGAAGATCGGCAGCGCCGGTCTTGTCGTTCGAACCGTGGGCTAGAACTTGAATAATGACCTCGGCAGCGGCAAACACTTCGGTCCGGGAGGGGAGTAGCTTGGCGCCTTTGGCGGCGTATTCGGCGTCGGGATAACCGGCTTCGACACCCGCACCGGCTTCAACCACCACCTCCAGACCGGCTTTCGTTAGATTGGGGATAACAGACGGGACGAGAGCGACCCGACGCTCTCCGGGAAACGTTTCACGTGGAACGCCGACGATCATGCGCGACTACCCTCGTGGAATGCGTTGATCCGTTGTGGCTGCCTGACGGCGGGAGCGCTGAATGGATGCCGAGCCGGGAATTGGACCCTGGACCTCAACGAAAAATCAGTGCCCCCGAAAACAAATGAATTTCGGCCGCAAATAATTGCTCGGCGAGATTTTAACAGTAAACGAGTAAAAGTCTACACATGCAAGACAATGTGAAAATGACGTGGAAAGACTCCGCGGGATCGCTCTAGGTGAGGTAAAAACCGGGGCGGACGGTGCTAGAATAGGGGGCTGAAAATAGGCTCGTAGCTCAGTTGGTTAGAGCGCCACCTTGACACGGTGGAGGTCTGGGGTTCGAGTCCCCACGAGCCTACCATTCCTCTTTCATTCCATTTTAACGCTGCGGGATCTGGTCTGCGGGGTGCGCGACGGAGCGATTTACCAACGGTCGCCGATCACGACGCGATTTCTGCTGCGGCTCGCGAGGTTGGGCGAATCTCCCCACTCTAGCGCAACGTCGACCACTCGATCGGCGTTTGCCCGTCTCGATTCCTTATTGAACTGATTTCGCCTTTGGTAGGCAAGAAACGTGATTCCGCCGGTGATAACGAGGGGAGGAAACAGCATAAAGAGAATTCCGTGCTTCAGCGCATCGATGAGCTGGGAACTGGAATTTGCAGCCGCCTGGTAGCACATGGGACAAATCTGGGCATAGAGCGAGGCTGGGCACAACAGGAGACCTAACAGCTTCAATCCTCTACCAACTGCAGATCGATTCCTAGAGCCCACACTCATTTCCCGTAACCTTTCTCATTCTGTCGACTCAACTGCCAGGGCAAATCATACGCCAGGATGACTCCCGGGAGAACGTTGTTCTTCACCGGAACATACTCAGACGGGCCAGGCGGAGCGCATCGGGCCAGATCTGATCCAGCATGACCAGCACGAAAATCGTGATCGGCACGAGCGTCCAGGCAAGGTTCGGGCTCTCGAATTTCATGTGCATGAAGTACATCACTCCGATGCCGGCTTCGAGAATCGCCAAAATCAGAATCAGACCTACGAATATGTCTGTGGGCATGTGGCGATAAGTCACAAGGACCTCGAGCGCCACGATGAGAATCATCACGATCCATAAACCCGCATAAAGCTTCATACTGGGTTCCCGTTCCGATGACATCCGCCCGCCTCCTTCGATGCCTACCTGGCCGCATTCATCAGGTACATGATGGGAAACACGAACATCCATACAAGGTCGACGAAATGCCAGTACAGGCTGGTCGTTTCGACGTGATTCTTGTCCAGTACGCCATTGTTGTAGCGAATCGCAAGGATGGACAGCGCGATCACTCCCGAGATCACGTGCAGGAGGTGCAGTCCCGTGATGCCGAAGAATCCCGCCGCAAAAACGGGCGAGCCTCCCAGCGGATTCTTGTAAATCGCCCAACCTTCGCCGAACATGTGAAACCACTCCCGCAGGTGGAGCACGGCGAAAATCGTTCCGAGCAGGATGGTGAAACCGATCCAGCGCAGGCAGCGCCTCTTGTCATCATGTTTCGCCGCAATGACGGCGGCCAGCATGGTGAGGCTGCTGGTTAGAAGAATGACCGTCATGATAAATCCGTTGAGGATGGAAGCGCCCTTGAACGGATAGCTCCAATCCAGGCTTCCCAGGCGGAGATATGAGTAACCGAAGAGGAGAACGCCAAAGGTCACTGCGTCAGAGGCGATAAAAAGCCAGATCGCCAGTTTTTTCGACTGAAGGCCAAAAGGCGAGGCCTCCATGATCACCGCATGTGCGCCAGCGCCGCTTTCGCTCACCTCGATATCCTTTCCCTTGGAGTGGAAATCACTCTCCACAACAGTTTCTGTCGAGCCGATCCATCAGTCCCCTGCGGCTTCGGCGGGATCGGTTTGCATGATGTAATCCTTCGGTCCTTCCACGCCGTACTGGTATGCGTCATGGTTGACCACCAACTGCCTGCCTCCGAAATTGTCGAAAGGCGGAGGTGAAGTGGTGGACCACTCGAGCGAGGTCGCATCCCAAGGATTGTCAGGAGCCTTCGGTCCCCAAAAGCGCGTGTGAAACAAATTCCAGAGAAAAATGAATTGCACCGCGCCGGTGGCAAGTGCCGCCACGGTGATGAACTTGTGGACCGGGATAAGCGGCACAAGGAAATTGTCGGTGAAAGCGGCGTAACGGCGTACGTTGCCAGCAAGCCCGAGGTAGTGCATGGGCATGAAGATGCAGTACACGCCAATGAACGTCAGCCAGAAGTGCACCTTTCCCAGAGTCTCGTTCATCATCCGGCCAATCATCTTCGGCATCCAGAAATACGTCCCGGCAAAGATGCCGAAAATCGACGCCACCGCCATCACGAAGTGGAAGTGAGCGACCACAAAATATGTGGCGTGAAGATAGATGTCAATGGACGGCTGGGCCAGGAAAAATCCGCTAATGCCGCCGCTGACGAACACCGAGATAAACCCGAGGGAGAACAACGTTGCAGTGTTGAACCGCAGCTTCGCGCCGTACACTGTCCCAATCAACATCAGCACGCCTACAGTGAACGGGATGGTGATAATCAGCGTCGGTACGGAAAACAGGATCGCCGAGAACGGATTCAACCCGCTCAAAAACATGTGGTGGCCCCAGACCATATAGCTCAGAAATGCCGCCGCTAGAATACAGCCCGTCATCACACGCGTGCCGCCGAGCAAGGGCTTGCGCGCCCCCACCGTCAAAATGTGCGAGACGATTCCAAACGACGGAATGATCGCGATATACACTTCCGGGTGCCCGAAAAACCAGAACAGGTGCTGCCACAACAATGGCGATCCGCCCGAGTACTTTGTTACCTGGCCGTTCAGAACCATGCCGGCCGGATTGAAAAAGCTCGTGCCGAACGAACGGTCGAGAATCAGCAAGATGCAAGCCGGCAGCAAGTCCGCAAATGCAAGCAAGCCGATGCAGGCGGTGATGAACCACGCCCAAGTGGTAAGCGGCATGCGCGCGAGCGTCATGCCTTTGGCGCGCAGGTCCAGGGTCGTCGTGATGAAGTTGAGCGAGCCGAGCAGTTGTCCCACGCAGAACAGCGCGATCGCAATAGCCCAGAAGGTCTGCCCCGTCGCTTCGCCAGGCCCGGAAGCGCCTCCTACGGAACTCAGCGTCGCATACGCCGTCCAGCCGGAGAGGGGTGGGCCATCGCCGACGAAAAAGGACAGCATCAGCGTTATGAACGCCGCGAACGTAACCCAGAACGACATCATGTTCATGCGGGGAAACGCCATGTCCGCGGCGCCAACTTGAATCGGAAGGAAATAGTTTCCGAAACCAGCGAGCGGCGCGTTTGTCAGCACGAAGAACACCATGATCGTGCCGTGCATGGTCATCAGAGACAGGTAATATTCTGGCGTCATGATGTTGCCAGGAGCGCCGTTGCGGGAAAGAAGGTGCAGTCCGGGAATTGCCAGCGACCCCCAGCCCAGGTGCAACCGCATCAGCCAGGAAAGAACCATTCCGATGAAGACGGCCAGGAGAGCCAGACCGTAGTACTGCAGTCCAATCACCTTATGATCGACGCTGAAAACATACTTCGCGATGAAACCTTCCGGCGCCGTATGGTGATGAACTGCGGGTTGCGCGTCATGCATGAGAGTCCCTCACATAAGCCGGCGGCCACCAAAAAGTGACGCGCCGGGCCGATGAATTAATCCCCCGACTGCTGTTTCAGCCAATCGTCGAATTGGTCCTGCGGCAGCACTTCAAGAAACGCCCTCATCGAATAGTGCCCCAGGCCGCAGAGTTGGGTGCAAACGATCTCCCACCTGCCCGTCTTGGTAGCTGTGAAGTGAATCGGAATCACCAATCCGGGAAGTATGTCCTGCTGAATGCGCAGTTCCGGGACATAAAAATCGTGAATCATGTCCTTGGAATGGAGCGTCAGCAGAATGGGCTTGTTGACCGGAATCGTCAGAGTGCCCACCATGATGTCGTCGCGCGCTGCCACATCGTTGGCGGGGTCGATGCCGAAGTAGTCGCCGTTGTCGTCGCTCATCAACTCCGGATGTATCTTTCCGAACTGGCCATCCGGGCCGGGGTAGCGAAAGAAGAAAGCGAATTGCTCGGCTTGCACGTCGATGTGCAAAGCGTTGCTGGCGACCGGAGTCAAGTAGATCGCGCCCCAAGCTTTGGCCCCAAACAGCGAGAGCGCCAGAATTTCGAGCCCGACAATGATGATCCCAAATGCCACAACGGGCTTCGGACCTCCGGGCCAGTGCTTGATCTTACGGCCCGGTTTGTCACCATATTGCCAGCAAAAAAGCCCCAGCAAGAGCTGGGCTGCCAGGAAAAGAATCCCGGCCTCTATCATCGTTTCGTTGAATTGGCGATCGATGGCCGGACCCGTCGTGGAAATGTCAACTGGAAGCCACCACGTGTGCGCCACAAAGAAGTAGGCGGAAACAAGCCCAATGACCGCTGTTACAACTCCGAGTGCTTTGCCCATGGACACCTGCCTCCGCGCCGATTATGACTCTTGCGGTTTAGATACGCTCGTCATACGCACCCAATAGCCGGACTGCGCTAAAAGGCGTAGGGAAGGACGTGGAACGAGAAATCCGCCTTCGTCTCGCCGCTGGTGACGGTCACTTGCTTCGAGACCGGCGAATTGGCCTCCTGCCATGCCGTCAATGTGTACGTGCCTGGGGGAACTCCGACAATCTTGTAATTCCCGTCTGCATCGGTCACGGCATAGTGCGGCGTCGCGACCACGGCGAAATAACCGTGCATCCATGGATGGATATTGCACTTTACGGGAATGAATTCAGGCTTCTCCCACTGAATGTCGATCGGCGGCGCACCGGGCGGCTGCGATTTATTCCACTCGGCATTCAATTTGGGCTCGGGGTGGATGTTGTGAGCCACCGGATCATTCGTGTAAATCTTCAAGTCTTGCCCTGCTTGGATGGCAAGGATATGCGGGATGTACATGCAGCCCTTCTGGTCGAACCGCTCGCCGGTGGTCGGCGGCGGCTCGGGCTTTTCCCCGGCCGAAATGTAGACGACGACATACTCGAGGCTGTTGTCCGGCCCGGTCACAACCGTTTGCGTTTTGTCCGGCGGATTATGCAGCTTCTGGCAGTAGGGCTCTTTGGACATGTCGATCGGGTGCATCTTGGGCGGCGTGCCCGTATACGTAACTTTTCCAGTGATGATTCCGCCAGCAGGCCGCGCCGGCGGAGCAGACAGCACCAACAGAGATGAGCCCATGAGAAACAGTGCTGGAACTGCAATGATCTGCTTCAAAGACATTGTCGCCTCCGTGGAATTCCGGTACAACGATCAATTCCGCATATATAAAAACTCTTGCGAGTCAAACACCCTCGCCGCCCGCTAACCGCCGAAGGATCGCACCGCGCTCTCTTCGTCCTTCTGGACGTCGAAAACGGAATGAAGGCCGGTCGCTTTCAGCATGTCCGTCACGCGCGGGCTGACGCTTGCAAGTTTCATCTGCCCGCCCTCGCGGCGCAGCGTGCTGAACGTGCGGACCAACTCTCCAATTCCCGCACTGTCGATGTAATCTACGCCGGCAAGATGCAGAACCAATTTCTTGTTGCCCTTGGCGACCTGATCCCTCACGAGTTCACGGATCAGCAGATTGCCCTCATCGACCGTAATCCTTCCGCGAATTTCAAGGATCGTGACACCACCTGCGTTGCGGACGATCGATTGCATTCGGCCGCTGGTCTGCTGGGCTGCCGCGGCCCGGTCTTGCACCCCCATACCCATCCGGTCCAGTATTCCGGACGCCATCTTAGCAGCGTCGCGAAATTCTGTCCTCACGATGACCAGCGAGCGTCCTTGTCTCAGCACGTTCTTGAAAAACTCGACATCCTCAGAGGACGCGCTCTCCGGCGTCGGTTGAGGAGTGGCGCCGGCGGTTGCGGTTGCTTTGCCCAGCGCTGCGCCCGCACGCGCCCCAATGAGTCCAGCGATTGCAGTTGCTCCCACTCCAAGTGCAAATACCTGTCCGATTCCAGGAATCAAGAGAAGGGTGGCGGCTACAACACCCGTCGTCAACCCGGCGGCGCCGCCGACAAAGCCGCCCGCGTAAGTACCCAACTCCTTGCCGAGCGACAGAGCCTCGCTTTCCGAACGAGTCAGAAATACGATCGACTCCTGCGGGACACCCTGCTTCAACAGTTCCTTGACGGCCTCTTCAGCTGCTTCGCGCGCGCCGAACACACCAACAACAGTCTCCATGAGGGCCTCTCTGGATGAACCTACTCGAGCACTCTGCTATTGTCCGGCTCCGATGGGTTTAATTTCAGCCGCATGTGTTTTCTCATACGCCAGCCACTCGTCACGCGATTGCGACTTCACCAGCGGTTGCAACGTGCGCAAGAAGTGAACCAGGTCCCATGCATCATTCGGTTTCAGGATATCCGCAAAAGATGGCATGGGAGTTCCATCCAGACCCGTCATGAAAATCTTGTACAGGTCACGGTTGGTTGTGCCGCAGCGGAAGCGCGTCCCGTCATGGAAATCATAGGGCTTGATCGGATTGCCTTTGTCGTCCGTAAGCGTGGGAGCCGAGGGACCGTCGCCGCGCCCCTCCGGTCCATGGCATTTCCAGCACTGAAGCTGGTCGAACAATTGCCTCCCGTGCAGCACGCTTTCGATCGTTTGCGGCGGCTCCGGCGGAATCGTGATGGGCGTGCCTGCTTTCTGTGTCTTCCATTTCGGAGAGAACGTTTTGATGTACGCGAGCACGTCCACGCGCCATTGGGGCGGAAGCGGTTCCCAGGAGGGCATGTATGTGTCCACCACGCCGCGCGTGATCGTGTCGAAGAGGTCCTGGTCCGTCGGCAACGTGCCCGTCGGCGTCGAGCGCCAACGGAAGGTCGCTTCGGTGAAATCGCGGGGCTTCGGGTCGATCCACTGAGCATTATCGCCCTCGCCGTTGCCCTCGATGCCGTGACAACCGATGCAGAAGCGGCGATACAACAGCTTTCCCTCCGCCGCGTTTCCGGTCAATCCATCTGCTTGCGTGGCAAGGTCCTGAGCGAATGTGGCGGCCGGGAGAGCAAGTCCCACGATTAGCAGGAGAACAGCCCAAACACCGTTCTTTGCAGTTTTTATATAACGGGTCATGTGCATGCCTCCTTAGAAGTCAAAGTCAAAGCCGAAGAAGAGGCTCTGACTTAGCACGTTGCAGGTGTTGGAGGTTGCCGGGCAGGCGCTGGGAGTTAACACACCGCCCAGACTGGTCACGCCGTTGGATCGGACGACGGAGTATTCCTGCTGGATCGCCAGACCGGCGCGGCTAAACATGAACGGGTTCCAGCGGCTGGCAATCGTGAACGCATCCATGTTGCTCTGGTTGCTGTTGATGGCAGTGTTCGCTTGTTGCGACATCCGGATGCCTTCATACCGGAACATGATCACCCATTGCGGAGAAATGATATATTGCCCCTCCGCAAATCCTCCGTTCCAGATGACTGCTTGCGCGCCGGCCGGCAGCGGCCCGGAATTGGACGGAATGCCGTTGGCGAGGTAGGCGTTGTCGTAGGCGTGCATGTAGACGCCCTTGAAGATCCACTTGTTCGCGTAATACTTGACCTCCGCTCCAGCCCGGTAGAACGGCTCGTTCCCGATTCCGTAGAGCGGAGCGCCTCCCGACGTCTGGTAGTAGGTAGGTGCGAAGCCGTAGTAGACATAGCCGCCCACCTTCAGGAACCCGCCTCCAAGACCAGGTGTATTCCACCCCTGCTCGAAGTGGCCGTAATAGTCGTACGTCCTGCCCGTCGGATTCGAAGTTCCACCATAGATGAATCCGGGTTGTCCGTCATTGCTGCTCAGTACTGAAAATGCGTACCGTGTGTAGCTATTTACGCTGTGCCCGGCAATTTCGACGCCAAGCTGGTTGTCTCCCATTCCTCCCCATGGGTTTGCGTCGCCGTAGGGCAGGAAGTGGTAGATGTAATAAAATCCGCCATTCCCCGACAGGGTCCATAGCCGCTTTTCGGAAACCGGTTCGTCGAGCTCAAATTTTCCCACTTTCACATTGAGCCAACGGCTTCCGGCCAGATTGTCGAACCGCACAAATGCGTTTTCAAAGTGAAAGCTCGCGTTTTCGTCCGACGAAGGAAGAACGCTGAAAGTGACATTCTTGAAGAGCGTTCCGGCAAACCACAGGTCCATGCCCGACAGGTCAAAACCACTCGTTGTCACGGAGTTGTTTAGCGCAGCGCTGGTACCATCACCCGGAACAGAGTCCACCAGTTGCTCATTGGCGCGCTCCATGTGCCATTGGGGAGTTATGCGGACTGTAATCGGGAAGTAGGAAGCGTCATGAGTGATCGGTGAGTCGCGTTCGTTCATCATCTGATAGCCGTTATCACGGAATACCTGCCCGAAGTTGTTCAGCTCCGGCCAGGTAACGTGACACGCCGAACATGGGAGCCCATATTTTCTAGCAAACGCCGGGATTCCTCGTGCGGGTTTCGGGTTGACAAGTAGGATTGCCAGGAGAAAGAAAAGTGCGCTTGCCCCGGAAATGACCCGCGCTACCCGCGTTTCAAAGGAGATAGAAATCATTCGAGCCTCCTGTGAAATTTGCCTTGATTTGACCGGGCTCGGTCCTGAGCGAAAATCGATATGAGAAGCGTGCTCCACCCGGTATTCTGCCGAAGTCGCAAGGAGTCGCAACTAGAAGACGCTGCTGTCCTATCACCTGTCAAGATTCGTTGTCAAGACTATTTATTTACATTTGGGAATGGCGGGACCTTGTGGAGCCGCTGCAGTCTGCAAGAAAGCCCGGAAAATGCCTTTCTACCTGGGGTTTTTCGACAAAATCCCGTGCAGCGAGATGATGATGATATTTTCGGAAGAGTTGTGAAAAAAACTTCCCTTGGCGTTCTGTGGAAGCCGAACGGAGGCGTTCGCAAGGGCAATTCCATGCAGAATGACGACAGTTCATTATTGACATGTAAGTAGGCCGGGCTTATCGTGTTCGCCGCAACGGTGGCCGTCTTTTCGGCTCCTTGTGCTCCAGCGCGTGTTTTGGCTCGTACCGGCGTATCACGTCTCCCTTGCGGTCGCTTTCTGGTGGGATCATGTCGTGGCGGAGAGGTTGGGTCTGACCGATGAACACACTGCGGACGGATGAGGCCACGGTTTTAGATCGGCCCTGGGCCTATGTCGTGCTGACGAAGCCCGATGTTACGTTTCTCGTGGTCATTACTGCCGTTGCTGGTTTCTATCTTGGCTCTCGTGGACCTCTCGATTGGGCGCTTTTGCTGCGCATGCTGGGGGGAACGATGCTGGTCGCGGGCGGTACGGCGGCCCTCAATCAATATTTTGAGCGGGACCTGGATGCCGCTATGCGCCGGACGGCAGCGCGGCCGCTTCCGTCGGGGATTCTTCAACCACGTGAGGCGCTTGCCTTCGGCGTTGGAATTCTGGCGGTTGGAGGTCTGTCGCTCAGCCTGACGGTCAACCCTCTTGCCTGTGCGTTGGCGCTTACGACTTCGCTGCTCTATCTGGGCCTGTATACGCCTCTGAAGATTCGAACTCCGCTTGCAACTGCTGTGGGAGCCCTCCCTGGCGCTCTGCCTCCTCTAATCGGCTGGGCAGCGGCGCGAGGATCGCTATCTCCGGAAGCGTGGATTCTTTTTGCAATCGTGTTTTTCTGGCAGTTCCCGCACTTCCTTTCGATCGCCTGGATGTACCGCGAAGACTACGCTCGCGCTGGCATCCGGATGCTGCCCGTCGTAGATCGCTCGGGGAATCGGACGTTTCGCCAGATCGTTGTGATGTCTGCAATCCTGGTCCCTGTGAGTCTGCTGCCTGCGGTGGCGGGCATCGCGGGCCTGCACTATTTTTTCGCCGCGTTTGTGCTTGGTCTGATCCTGCTTCAAGTGTCGCTTTGGGCCGAGCGTAATCGAACAAACGTGAGAGCGAAATGGCTGATGCACGCCACGATCGTGCATATCCCGCTTCTGTTCGGCTTTATGATTTTCGATAAACTGCTTTCCTGAAATCTTCCCCGGCCCCCCTTCGGTTCGTGAGAAATCAGACGAGGCTCGGCCAGTATTTCCGGCACCTATTCCCTACTCAAGCTGCGAAGGAAAATCTGTACGCCAAATTGGCTCGCGACGAATACGACCACAATGAGGGAAATTCCAAGCCAGTGGGGAAACTCGGGGAACTGCACGAGGATAAGGAACAAGAATCCGATCGAGAGCCCCAAGCCGAGTAAAACCAGGAATTGCGCGCGCGGGCGAAGCCGCCTCATGCTCCATGTCAGCGTCGAAACGCCGATTACGGCGGCGAGGAGGATCAAAATAAGAAGCGGGATGCCGTGCAGCATGTTCGCCTCGGAAACCTGATGGGGCGCGTCCCCAAGATTCAAGAAGGCGGCGATTCAGAACGTTATAAGCTCTGGAGAACTTCGTTTCGGACTGCGGTGGTTCGGCCCGGCCTGCGATTCGCCGCCGATTCCTCTTTACTGTCCGAGAAGCAAGAGCAGAAACAGGAACACCCACAGCCCGTCCATAAAATGCCAGTACATGGAGACGACTTCGGTGGCTGTCCCGCGAGTGAGCTTGCGTGTCGGACGAATCGCCACCAACAGCAGAGCCATCACTCCACCCAGGAGGTGCAATCCGTGAGCGGCAGTGAATACATAAAAAAAGCTGCTGCTCGGATTTGTCGACAAATACACGCCCTCGCGGACCAGCTCGCGCCATGCGAGAATTTGTCCAGCGAGGAAAAGGACTCCAAGAATCGTCGTGACGTTCCACCAGTGGCGGAACCGTGAGGTTTCACCCGCAAGAAGTAGCTTGCGCGCGTGCGCCAGCGTAAAGCTGCTGCCGATCAGGACCAAAGTGTTAAGCCAAAGGATGCGAGGAATCTGGAGGGGAATCCACGCATTGTTGGGCAATCCCTTCCGGACAATGTAGGCGCTCACCAGCGCCATAAAGAACATCAGGATCCCGCCCAGGCCGATCATCATGCCTGTGACGTAAGTGCGCTGCGGCGTGGGCCTCTTGCCAAAGGAATCGCCGCCCCCACCGCCTCCATCACTTCGTCCTGGAGGCGCCCCGCCGCTCCCGCCGGAATGGATTAGCTCGATATCCTCAGTAACGATTGTTCCAGCCACGCGATCTTTCTCCCTGAAATTCTCGCTTCCACGCCTCGACTAAGCAGCCTTATATACCCCTGAACCTTGCGAGTAAACCAAATTGTTCCTCGCCGCATCCCCATCCGAGTTGGGAGAACAAAATGTAACGCTCCCACGGATTGTTGTATGATGCGACGGTTCGCGAAAGAGAATGCCTGTCGGCACCGGGTCATCGATCCTGAGCCGCAATTGCTTCTAGGCAAACCTTTTCGTAAATTTCGGAAGTGCTCCACGAGCGAGAATCAACAGAAGTGGGGTGGTCAGGTGATGTTCATGCGCTGGATTCCTGGAAGTTCGAACCTGTTGCGATTCCGGCGAGGCGTTTGTTAACTGGCAAGTAATCAGCAATGGCGAACTGGGCGTCTGTTCCTGCTTCAAAGGGCTGTTTCCGGGCGATCTCTGCAGGTCGCTGCCGTTCTCTCTTCTGGACCGGCTTCGGACCGCTAGCCCGTTCTGTAACTGCAACCCTGGTCGTATTTTTTCTCGCACACGCTGCGTACGGCCAATTCTATAAGAATCCCCGCCGCGACACCTCCGTCGGCTTCACTGTCGATCTCCCCGTTCCTGCGAACCGGCTTGCCCAAGCGGTCGCGCGGGTCGTGGAAAGCGGGACAATCGAGGGAACCTACATCTACAAGGGCGACACAGATGTTGAGGACGCTGTGACGGCGACCAGCTCGAAGGCGTTCACCGACAATCCCGGTCCCGGCCAGGTTTTCTACAAAGTCAAATTCAACGCCCTGTCCCCCGCCCACTTTCCGGCAAGCAATGACATGGGGACAATAACTGTCCGCTACGTGGTGACCCCCGTCAACGAACAGCGAAGCCGCCTAAAAATCGATGCACTTTTTGTGGAGGACGCGGAGCGGGTCCGCTGCTTTTCGGATGGATCGGTGGAAATCGCCGAGTACGGGACAATCCTTGACCAGATTCGCTCCTCGATCGCGCCGGTCCACAGCATGAATCCGTCACAGGTCAACACGCCCGACAAAAGCGTCAGCCTGCAGTACGACCTGACTCAGGAGCGGTCGATGCTGCAAGACGCGAAGGCGGCGCAAGCGAAGCTCGATAAGGAGCTCGCGCAAGTACAATTTGATACACAAGGGCGCATCAAGACGGACGGGATTCCGCTGAAGGCGGACCCGTACGATCATGCCTCCACGATCTTGTCGTTGCCGAAGGGCAAGGTCGTTACGGTCCTTTCGACCACCAGGTACTGGTATAGGGTTCGGACCGAAGAGGGCGTGGAGGGATGGATCTATTTCCTTTTCCTCGCCCCGCTTAATTCGTGAAGAGTTTGAGAAACCCATGGGAGCTGCACGAAGGCGGCACGTGAAATCCGAACGGAAATTTCAACACGCCGTACGTCTCGCGATATTCGCGATGTCGTTATTGCTGTGTTCGGGCCCTTCCCGCGCGCAGGATTCGAAGCCTGTCGACCGGATCTACGAGCATTCCCAGGTGGATGTGCAGAAGGCGCTCGACGCCATGAATTCCTTCGCTACGGAGCGACTGCCCACCCTGGACGGATTTGTCGCCGCCAACGCAAGCACCTTGGATCACTTCGAGAATCCGCACTATCAGTTGAACATCCACACGGAATTTCAATCGCCCAAGCAGACGCTCGTGGAAGTGTCCGCCAAGATCACCGCATGGTATGTGGCCACTGATACATCGCAGCAGTCGCAGTACGTGGTCATTCCTTCCAACGGCCGGCTCGAGAATGATTTTCTGGACCGCTTGAGCATCGCCCTCGAAAGAGGTGCGGCCCCCGCGGCCCTGAGCGGGGCTGGCATACCTGCGCCAGCAGCTCTTCCAGTGCCTGCAGGAGGCGTATCCGCCGCAGCAGGCCTTCCGCCGGACGCCGCTGCCGGCGCTTCGTCCGGCGCGAAGGCGGATGATCCGCCGGTTGCGCCCGTTCCAAGCACGGACCCGGCAGTGCTGGCCTCTGAAGTTGCGTCGGTTCGCCAGGAACGGCAAAAGATCGAGCAGCAAGAGCGAAAGACACAAGAGGAAATTTCCGCGCTGCAGGCGGTCTCAAAAAATCAAAAATTTCTCCCCAATATAGCCGTCATTCGATCGCCCCAAACACCGGTTTTCACGGCCCCGGACGAAACCTCTTCGATCCTGTTTCACGCCGATCCAGACGACGAGTTCGAGATGATCGAGGGCAAAGCGGGCTTCGTGCAAGTGAAGCTCGAAAATGGCGTGACCGGCTGGGTCCGGGTGACTCAACTTCGCCAACCCACGGACCAGGACGACACGGCCGATATGTCCTCCAGCTTCAATACGTCGAATGAACAGATTAAACCGTTCGAGGGCGACTGGGGCCAGCTGAAAGGAAAGCCTACGCTGTTTGTCTTCGCTGAGCCCTCCGGAAAGGTAGAGGCGGGAACCTTGGGACAGGCGCAGATGAATTTCGCCAAGCAGGTCTTCGTCGAGGGTTATCGCGAGGCCAGTCACACGGACAAGCCAGTGGATGGCGTGGTTGTGGTTTTTCTTGGCGAAAAGGGTGGAGTCGCGGCGGCTACCCTGCCGGACATCCGGCGCTGGCGCGAAGGCATGATTCCCGACAAAGAGTTTCTCAAGCGATGCTCGTTCGATCCTCCCGATTCATTCCGCGACGTTCCGAAACAACCAAACTGAAGCTACATCCCCGGAAACCCGCAAAGACGAAGACCCGACGCCGGGAGCATAAAACCTCAAGGTGTTCTGGAGCAGATTCTCAGCGCCTATGATGTGCTGAGATCGCAACAAGCCATCAACGACCTATCGGGTTATCCCCAGTTGAATCGCCGGCTGACAAACGCTTGACACGCGCGTCTATCTCTGTATGATTATGCATAGGAATGCATAATTACGCATTCGAGGAACATGGGCGTACAGAAGCGGTACCGGCAAGGGCAAATTTTGAAGATCGTAACGGGACGATCCGTGGCCAATCAGGACGAGCTGCGCCGCCGGCTCGTGCATCTCGGAATGCGTGTGACGCAAGCGACGCTGTCGCGCGACCTGCGCGAGCTCAAGTTGGTAAAAACTTCAGACGGCTACCGCCCGCTCGCGTCTGCGGCCTCCGAAGAAGCGGCGACGCTGCCGGCCGTCGGCCGCGCCCTGCGGGAATTTCTTTTGGATATTCGCCCCGCGCAAAACATGCTCGTCTTGAAAACTCCTCCCGGCGGTGCGCAGCCTCTTGCCGCGGCCGTCGACGGCGAACACTGGAAGGAAATCGCCGGTACGCTGGCCGGGGACGACACGGTCCTGCTGATCGCCACGTCCACAAGAGCGCGCGGCGCCATTCAGAAGCGCATGGAGGAAATCCTGCGATGAGCGTCCGGTCACGGGCCGCCGTGATCGGAGTGACGGGCTACGCAGGATTCGAGCTGGCCCGTCTCCTCCTCCGGCATCCAAACATCGAAACTCCGACGTTCTATCTGCGCGACGGGAAGGCGAACGTCCACTGCCTCACCGAGCTGTTTCCCCAGCTCCGCGGATGGGGCGAAGCGCCCTGCAAGCCGCTTTCGGTGGAGGCTGTAGCGGAGAGCGGGGCGGACGTGGCGTTTCTTTCTACACCGCACGAAGCTTCTCTTGAAATTGTACCGGCGTTGATGAAGGCGAATCCGAAGCTTCGCATTATCGACCTGAGCGGCGCTTTTCGCTTCCGCCACGCGGATAAATTTGCCCATTGGTACAAGCTGCCGTCACCGGACGCCGAAGCTCTCGGGCATGCCGTGTACGGCCTGCCCGAGCTTTATTCGGCCGACTTGCGCCAGGCGAAGCTCGTGGCCAATCCGGGCTGTTATCCGACATCGGTGATCCTCGGACTCAAACCGCTGATCGATGCGGGATGGATCGATCGTTCCCGCGGAATCGTTTGCGACTGCAAATCGGGCGTCACGGGCGCCGGAAAAGAACCGAGGCGCGATACGCATTTCGTCGAAGTGAATGAAAACTTCCACGCCTATGGATTGTTTTCGCATCGCCACACGCCGGAAGTGAGCGATCACCTGGGCCTTGATTTGAAGGATTTCGTTTTCACCACTCATCTGTTGCCTGTGGATCGCGGGATTCTTTCCACTCTTTACGCATGGCTTTCACCGGCGCGTAAAGCGGAGGAAGTAGAAAGCTTGTTTCGAAAGTTTTACGCGGGAAAACCCTTGGTCAGGATTTCACCGGCGGGCAAGCAGCCGCAATTGCAGCATGTGGCGAATACGAACTTTTGCGACATCGGATTTGCGCTCGACGAACGCGGCGAGCGTCTCGTAGTAGTCTCCTGCCTCGACAATCTGGGTAAGGGCGCGGCGGGCCAGGCGGTACAAAACTGGAATTGGATGCACGGCTATCCGGAAACGGCGGGATTGATATGAGATACGTTGTGAAAATTGCGGGAGCGCTGCTGGAAAAGGATGAAACTGTCCAGGCGCTGGCGCGGCAAATCACGGAGCTGGCACGCGCGGGCCACGAGCTGCTTGTGATTCACGGCGGCGGCAGAATCTTTACGGCGACACTCGCAAGAATGGGAATTGCGAGCCGTTTCGTCAACGGGCTCCGCGTCACTGACCGCGAAACCCGCGATGCGGCTGTGATGGTTTTTGCCGGGCTGCTGAACAAGAAACTAGCGGGCGCGATTTCGCTCGCCGGTCAGCCCGCCGTCGGCATTTGTGCCGCGGATGCGGCCTGCTTTCTCGCCGAGCCGATGCAGGTGGACGAGCGCGAAGGTGGGCTCGGCTTCGTCGGTTATCTGACGGAAGTGAATCTCGACTTTCTGAACGCGCAGTGGAAAGCCGGCATTGTGCCCGTGGCTGCGTGCCTTGGCCTGGGCGCCGACGGCGAACTCTACAACATCAATGCCGACCACATGGCTGCCGCCGCGGCGGAATTTGTCCATGCCGACAGGCTGATTTTCTTGACCGACGTGGCGGGCGTGCTCGACGGTGAAAAGGTGATTCGCGTGGTCCGCGGAGGCGAAGTGGAGGATCTGATCCGCCAGAACAAAGTTTCTGGTGGAATGATTCTCAAGCTCGAAGCGGCAAAACGCGCCCTGGCCGGCGGTGTCTCCGAAGTGCGCATCGTAGGCGGGACGCTGCCAAAATCGTTGCAACAGGCCGTGCGCGGCACGCGCGGGCCGGGAACTCGCGTCCTCCCGATGCCGCCGTCGTCCATTCGAGCCATGCGGGCCTCGGCTTCTCAGGAAGCGCCTTACTAAATGGCCACCAAGAAAAAACCGGCGAAAAAGACGGCAAGGAAATCTGCCGCAAGGGCGGTGCGCACTGGTTCGCGCGGCGCTGCGTTTTCCCCCGCAACAGTGATTGCGGCCGAAGCGCGTCACCTGATGAACACCTACAAGCGCCCCGATATCGTGTTCACGCGCGGGCGCGGCTGCCATGTGTATGACTCGGAAGGGCGCGAGTATTTGGATTTTCTCGGAGGCATTGCCGTCAACGCGCTGGGACACGCGCATCCCCGCCTTGTGAAGGTGATCCGGCGCGAGGCGGCGCGCGCGATTCACCTTTCCAACCTTTTTCACAATCCATACCAGGGCCCTCTTGCCGAGAAGCTGTCGAAGTGGTCGGGGCTCGACCGCGTTTTCTTCACCAACAGCGGCACGGAAGCGATCGAAGGAGCGCTGAAACTAGCGCGCGCGTATGCGCACGGGAAAGCGCAGGGCGGAGCGGCGAAAAAGACCCGCATCCTCGCGCTCGAAAACTCGTTTCACGGCCGCACCTTTGGCGCCGTCTCCATCACCTATCCGGCGAAGTATCGCGAGCCGTTCGAACCGCTGGTGCCCGGCGTGGAGTTTGTTCGCTGCAACGATGTGGCGGACCTTGAAGCGAAATTTGATGACACCGTATGCGCGATCGTGATCGAAACCATTCAGGGTGAAGGGGGCGTTTTCCCCATCACGCTTGAATTCTGGGAGCGAGTTCGCGCACTGGCCAGCAAGCACGATGCGGCTTTGATCGCCGACGAGATTCAATGCGGCCTGGGCCGTACGGGGCGCTATTTTGCGTACCAGAAATTCGACACGCGGCCGGATATCGTCACCGTGGCGAAGCCTCTCGCCGGCGGATTGCCTCTCGGAGCCATCTTAGCGAACGAGCAATTCGCGGCCGCCTTCAAGCCGGGCCTTCACGGGACCACATTCGGCGGCGGGCCTCTCATCTGCGCCGCCGCGCTTGAGTTCCTGACGGTGATCGAGGAAAAAGGACTGCTCGAACAAATTCGCGAACGCGGCGCCGAGCTTCGCGCGGGAATCGAGACCCTGGCCGAAATGTTTCCTTTCATCCGGGAAGTGCGCGGAGAAGGATTGATCATCGGCGTGGATTTGACCATCGACGGCGGGCCGTTGGTGCAGGAGGCGCTGAAGCGCGGATTGCTGATCAACTGCACGCACGAACACATCCTGCGGCTCTTGCCGCCCTACATCATCACGCGGCGGGATATTGCCGAATTTCTCAAGCGGTTCGAGGCCGTGCTCGTGCAGGCCAGAAAAACCCCAGGCGCGCACTCCGGCAGCCTGGAACAACCGAAAGCGGATGCGAAGGCCGCAGCGGCGCTGGCCGCGACGAGGTGATTATGGACGCGGTGGCGACAACGCTATCACTTAACAACGATCTTTTGACGGGTATGGAATTTGGCCCCGCGCGCGTGCGAGACCTCTTCCATCTGGCCGCTGACGTCAAGGCGCATCCCGAGCGCTTCGCGAAGTCTCTCGAAGGACGCCATGTCGCCATGATTTTTGAAAAGCCTTCTCTGCGCACGCGCGTCTCATTCGAAGTCGGCGTGACGAGCCTGGGTGGCTCGGCTGTCTTTCTCGACCATTCTTCGAGCCGTCTGGGCGAGCGCGAGCCGATTGCCGATGCGGCGCGCTGCCTGGAGCGCTGGGTGCAGGGGATTGTCGCCCGGACGTTTTCGCAGGAGACGATTGAGCAGCTCGCAGCCGATTCTCGCATCCCCGTCATCAACGCTCTTTCGGACAAATTTCATCCTTGCCAGGCCTTCTGCGATTTTTTCACGCTGGAAGAGCGCTTTGGAAATCTGCGCGGCCTGAAACTTGCCTATGTGGGCGACGGTAACAACATGTGCCATTCGCTGCTCACCGTCGGCTCGCGATTGGGAGCGCACATCCGAATCGCGACTCCCGCGGGATACGAGCCGGACTCCTCCGTCGTTGCGGAAGCGAAACGTGCAGCGCGGGAAACACGCGGCAAGATCGAAATTCTGCGCTCGCCGGAAGAGGCCGTCGCGGGCGCACAGGCCGTTTACACCGACGTTTGGGCCAGCATGGGGCAGGAGAGCGAAGCGGCGGAACGCGGGAGGATTTTCGCGGGCTACCAGGTGAACGAAGCTTTCTTCTCTCTGGCTGCTCCGGACGCGGTGTTCCTCCACTGTCTTCCGGCGCACCGCGGCCTGGAAGTCACCGCCGGCATCATGGAATCCGAACGGTCGATTGTCTTCGATCAGGCGGAAAACCGCCTGCACGTGCAAAAAGCGATTCTACTCACCCTGCTTTCCTAAGGAGAAGCCTTTGTCAAAGAAAGTCGTACTTGCCTATTCTGGAGGTCTGGACACCTCCATCATCATTCCCTGGCTGAAAGAAAACTATGACGGCTGCGACGTCATCGCCATGATCGGCGATCTCGGTCAGCTCGAAGATCTGGAAGCCGCGCGCAAGAAGGCTCTGGCGACCGGCGCAAGCGCCGCCTATATCGAAGACCTCCGCGAGGAGTTCATCACCGGCTACATTTGGCCGACGCTGCGCGCTGGCGCGGTCTATGAGTACAAATATCTTCTTGGCACTTCCTTCGCGCGGCCGCTTCTCGCTCAGCGGCAGGTGGAGCTTGCGAAAAAGCTGGGCGCCGACGCCGTTGCGCACGGCTGCACGGGAAAAGGAAACGATCAGGTGCGGTTCGAACTTGCCGCCAAAGCGCTCGCGCCGGAATTGAAAATCATCGCGCCGTGGCGTGAATGGAAAATCAATTCGCGCGAGGAAGCCATTGCGTATGCGAAGCAGCACAATGTCCCGGTCGAACAGACGACGAAAAATATCTACAGCCGCGACCGTAACATCTGGCACTTGAGCCACGAGGGCGGCGTGCTGGAAGATCCTGCCAATGCGCCTGAAGAGGCGATGTGGCAATGGGTTGTTTCTCCCGCGAAGGCTCCCGACGCGCCAACGACCGTCGAAATCGGATTCGAGGCTGGCACACCGGTTTCAGTAAATGGCCAAAAGCTCGTACCTCTCGCACTGCTCGAAAGGCTGAACGATATTGCCGCTGCGAACGGCGTAGGCCGCACGGAGTTGGTGGAAAACCGCTTGGTCGGAATCAAATCGCGCGGGGCGTACGAAACGCCGGGCGGAACATTGCTCATCACGGCGCATCGCGAGCTGGAGTCGATCGCGCTCGATCGCGAGACGCTTCATTACCAGCAACTGCTCGCCCTTCGCTACGCCGAGATGGTGTACTACGGTATGTGGTTCACGCCGCTGCGCGAATCGCTCGACGGATTCTTCAATCAATCGCAGAAGCGTGTGACCGGCACTGTGGGGCTGACGCTGTGGAAGGGCAATCTCACCGTCGCGTCGCGCAAGTCGTCCTATTCGCTCTATCGCACCAACCTCGCCAGCTTCACCATGACCGGCTACAACCCGAAGGACGCCGAAGGCTTCATCAATCTCTTCGCGCTGCCGATCACCGTGCCGCAGGAAGCCTCCGGCGAAACTTTGCAAAAGGCCAAAGGGCAGTGACCGGCCCTCTCTGCACACGATTTTCCACGAGTGTCGCTCGATGAGCGGCGAACACGACCAGAAGATGTGGGGCGGGCGCTTCGATCGCGCCCCCGACGCCTCTTTCTACGAATTTGAGCGCTCGTGGCAATTTGACCGGCGGCTGCTGCCGCAGGAATTGGCTCTCGACCGCGCCTGGGCGCGCGCCATCGCCGCGGCGGGAATCCTCACGCACGAAGAGTGCCAGAAAATTGTCGCCTCGCTGGATGCCATCGAAGAGCGAGCCAATTCCGATCCGGCATGGCTCGACTCAGCCAACGCCGAAGACGTTCACCATTTTGCGGAGTCCGCGCTCATCGAGTCTCTCGGCCCGCTTGGCGCAAAACTTCACACCGGCCGCAGCCGCAACGAAATGGTTGCCACAGAATTTCGGATGTACGTGAAGGAAGCGGCGCGGGAAATGCGTGAGGCTCTGGCAAAACTCGTCCGCGCGGTCGCCGTGCAGGCGGCAAGCCATTTGGATTGGGCCATGCCCGGCACGACGCACCTTCAGCACGCGCAGCCGCTTGTATTGGCTCATTGGCTGCTCGCGCACGGAGAAGCGTTCCTTCGCGACGCCGAAAGAATTGCCGCGGCGGCCGCGCGCGCAGATCGCTGCCCGCTCGGCTCGGGGGCGCTCGCGGGAAACTCGTTTTCGATCGACCGCATCACGCTCGCGAGGGACTTGGGATTTTCGAAAATTACGGCCAATAGCCTGGACGCCGTCAGCGACCGTGATTTCGCGCTCGAATATCTCTTCGCGCTTTCCACGCTGGCCATGCATCTTTCGCGGCTCTCGGAGGACATGATTCTATGGGCTTCGACCGAGTTCGGCTTCGTGATTTTGCCGGATGAATATTCCACAGGCAGCAGCTTGATGCCGCAAAAGAAAAATCCGGACGCCTGGGAGCTGATTCGCGGGAAGACGGGACGCATCTATGGAGCGCTTGTGGCGCTGCTGACAATTTGCAAGGGACTGCCTTCGAGCTATCAGCGCGATTTGCAGGAAGACAAGGAAGCGTTGTTTGCGGCGCACGATCAGGCGCTCGGAACCGCGCGAATTGCCGCCGCGGCGCTCGCCGCCACGCAGTTCTGCCGCGAAAAACTGCGTGCGGGAGCCGAAGATCCGGGCTTGGTCGCGACAGAAATGGCTGATTTTCTGGTCGCGCGGGGAGTAGCATTTCGCGAAGCGCACGAAATTGTGGGCAAGGTCCTGCGCGCTGCGGAAAAGGAGGGCAAGTCGCTGCGCGAGATGCCTCTCGAACAATTGAAGGAGTTCTCTCCCGCATTCACTCCGGAAATATCCAAGGCTTTGACTCTCGAGTCCGCGTTGGCCAGAAAGAGCGTTACCGGCGGCACGGCACCCGAATCTGTCCGGCAATCCCTCGAGGAATTTCGATTGCGCGTGACGGCGCTCGAGGAAAATCCATGATTCATTACGCGATAACTACGCGGTCAGCGCGGGGGAAATGATGACGGTGACCATTTTGCATTCCGATTTGCCCGAAGGCTTTTCTTTCGCTTCAACGCATTGCGGTTTGAAACGGACGCGCCACGACTTGGGCATTTTGGTCAGCGAACGCCCGTCGTCCGCCGCTGCTGTCTTCACCACAAACCGCGTGACCGCGGCGCCTGTGCGTGTCTCGCGGGATCACCTCCGCAAATCGCGCGGGCGGATGCGCGCCGTAATCGTGAATTCCGGTAACGCAAATTGCTGCACGGGAACGCGCGGGCAATCCGCATCGATCGAGACGGCGCAGGCGCTCGCGCGCGAACTGGATGGCGTGGATGCTTCGGAAATTGTGGTCTGCTCGACCGGAGTGATCGGCGTGCCGCTGCGGGTTGAAAAAATCCTCCGCGCGGTTCCGAACCTCGTGAAGAGCCGTAGCCAGGAAGCGGGCGCCTTCGAGCAATTTGCGCGCGCGATTATGACCACGGATACGCGTCCGAAGTGGTCGGCGGCAAGATGCCGTATCGGAGGCAAGATTGTCCGCATCGTCGGCTGCGCCAAGGGCTCCGGGATGATCGAGCCGCACATGGCGACGATGCTGGCGTTTCTAGCGACCGATGCAGAGATCTCGCCCTCGTTGCTTTCCCGGTCCTTGCGCGGCGCCGTGAACGGCACGTTCAATTCGATAACGGTCGATGGCGACAGCTCGACGAACGACACTGTCGCCGTGTTCGCAAACGGCGCGTCCGGCGCGAGGAGGATTTCGAGCGGAGCAGATTACCGGAATTTTCATTTGGCGCTGGCGGAAGTGTGCCGCGAATTGGCGCTGGCAATTGTCGCCGATGGTGAAGGCGCGCAGAGAGTGATCGAAATCGAGGTGCGCGGCGCGCCGTCCGACAAAAAAGCCGACGTCGTCGCGCACACAATCGCGAATTCTCCTCTGGTGAAAACGGCTTTCGCGGGCGGCGATCCCAATTGGGGGCGCATTCTCGCCGCGGCCGGACGGTCCGGCGTTGTCTTCGATCCCGAGCGAGCGGATATCAAAATCGCAAATGTGGGAGTATGCCGCCGGGGTCTCGAGCGCCCGTTCAGCGAGCGCGTTCTGCATAAAAAAATGCTCGCGAAACATGTCCCTGTAATTGTCGACCTCCACGCTGGGAATGGCCGCGCGCGCGTTTGGACCTGCGATTTCACCAACGAATACGTGCGCATCAACGCCAGCTACCGCACCTGACGTGGCCTCAGAGCCACGCAGCATCTCGTTCGGCCGTCGTCCTTTCTTTGATGAGCAGTCCTCTCACTTGCTTCGTTGTGTTCGCTTCTCTTCAGGTCTTTTTTGGACACTTATTGACTGGTAAAGAGAGTTGCAGCAAGATGGCCCTGCGCCGCTGATGCGCTCGCTTCAGCCGGGAGTGGCCGGTAGTTCCCTGACCGCCCACGGCCGGACCCCTGCCTACTTCAGCCTCGCGACGCGTCCCCCCGCACGTGGGGCCGCAAGGAGCCTTGCCTTGAAGAAACTCTACGTGGGGAACCTCTCGTTCAAAGCGACGGAAGAGCAGGTGCAAGCATTGTTTTCAGAAGTGGGAGCGCAGCCCGATTCGCTTACGCTGCTCCGCGATCGTTTCACGGGACAGCCGCGCGGTTTTGGGTTCGCCGAATTTCAAAATGACGCCGAAGCGGAAAAGGCCATCGCCGCCCTGAATGGCAAGGATTTTCTGGGGCGCGCGTTGGTGGTGAATGAAGCTCGTCCGCAGCGCGAAGGTGGAGGAGGCGGCGGTGGTGGCCGCGGCGGACACGGCGGTGGTGGTGGAGGAGGCAGGGGAGGCCACGGCGGTGGACGAGGGGGAAGGGGAGGCTACGACCGCGGGCGGTATTGAGAACTCAATTTTTCTTCTGCATTTAAATCGCACGAGTCATCGCGAAGAATACAGGCGTGGGAGACGTTTATAAGCCAGTTGCCGCTGTGCGCGCTTCCGCGCCTCGCCTGCTTTGCTCCTTCGACGTCACGGCGCCACTCTCATACTGAAAGCTTTCGATCGAGGCCCCGCGAACTCCCTTGTCGATGAGCGCCTGCACGTCGAGTTTTTCCTCCGCCGCTTCCAGCTCGCACGCGTCGGCATGCAAGGCGGGCACGCGCGGGAGAAACACCGGGCAGCAATCGTGGAAGGGCTCGGAAGAGATGCCGTAGGTCCCGATCTTTCGAGCCGTGTCAAGGATCTCGATTTTGTCCGCGCCGATGAGCGGGCGAAACACGGGCAAGCTCGCGGCTTTCTCAACCGCTACGAGATTCCGCAGCGTTTGCGAAGCCACCTGGCCAAGGCTGTCGCCGGTGACCAGCGCAAGAGCCCTTTCCCGTTTCGCTACGATCTCCGCGATTCGCAGCATCATCCGCCGGTAAAGCAGGATGCGAAAATTTTCCGGCGCGTAGCGGACGATTTCGCGCTGAATTCCTTCGAAGGGAATGCAGTAAAGTCGCGTCTGAAATTGGTAGGGAACGAGCTGCCGTACCAGGTTTCTTGCGACGTGCAGCGAAGAATCGCCCGGCTCGGCGCCCGTGCCGTAGAAATGCGCGAAGCTCAGGTGCGCGCCACGCTTCATCATGTGATAGGCGGCCACGGCCGAATCAAATCCGCCCGAAAGCAGGCAGGTTATCCGGCCGGCCGTGTTTGCCGGCAGACCGCCCGCCCCGCGAATCTTGCGCGCGTAGACGAGCGCGGGTCCGGGAGTAATCTCGATATGACACGCCAGATCTGGATTGTTCAGCTTTACGCGCACATCGCGCCCGTCCGCTCGCAGCTTTTCCAGCAGAACGCGGCCAACTTCGGATTCAATTTCCATGCTCGGATGAGGAAACGACTTGTCGCTTCGTTTCGCTCGCACGGCAAAGGTGCGGAACTCGAGCCCGCGAATTTCTTCCCATGCCGCTTCCGCGATGGCTTCCAGGCTGCGCTCAACCGGCCGGGCAATCGCGTAGTAGGCGACCCCAAAGACTCTCTCAATGCGCGCCGACGCCTCTTCCATCGGCGCTCCCTCCGCCAGGCGCACGACAAACCGATCGCCCGGCTTTTCAATGCGCACGACAGAAATGCCCTCAAGAGATCGTCGGAGCGCCGTAAGCAGCTTGCCGAGGAAGAAATCGCGGTTTCCGCCCTTCAGCCACAGCTCGTGATAGTGAACGACAATCGCCGGAGGAGTCATTTTTATGAACTGCAGCTTGGAAGCTGCGTGCACGAAAGAGTATAGCAGCGGCTTATATCTCGAAAAAGATTCGACCATCGAGGTTACCTCAACCGGTCCTCCTGCGTCGAAGCAGGTATGGGATTCACCCGAAATCCGCGGGCGCATGGGAAGCATTCGCACCGGTTTGCGGACCGTTCCTTTCCGCCGATAACTGACAGGATACGCAGCGCATCCGGGAGCGACTTTCACTTGACCGAGGGGTTAGAATCAGCACCGATTCTTCTTGGGACTAAGTCGGCAATTCTCCAGGAAGAAGCGACCGGAGCAGGTGGAATCGCATCCTATCCGTTGGGGCCAGGGTAAGAAGGGGGAAATCATGTGGAACCGGCGCGACTGGGATGAGTTTTTCAGAATTGTAAAAAAGCGTTGGCATACGCAGAGGCCGCCTCGCCCGGTCGATCTCTCCGGGCGCAACCGCCTGACTCCTGCGGAAGGCTACAGCCTGGCGGAACTGGACGAGGTCGGTTTGAGCATCGAGCGCGCCGAATCTCTCGGCTTGCCGGTGGATGCCGGACGCGTAGGCTCCTACGGCCCTAATGTGACGACGCTCCGGGAATTTGTTCGCGCCACCCGCACCCGCTACTAAACTCTCCACGGGCGGCCTCCGGTTCGAGGCCGAACCTGCCTGTCAGCCTGAACGGAGTTCCTAGCGCGTGTGTGTTCAGAAGACTTCGACAATCTTGCTCTCCCTCATCTCTTCCGTGCGTCCAAATCATTCAGGAAACCGAAGCATAGGCGTGTGCGCCTAATCAGTCAGTTTCTCTCCAAATTCAACGGGAGCCGTGTCCATGAAGAACGTTTTGCTCGCGCTCGCAGTCTTGCTATTCATTTCTTGCGGTTTCGCGCAGGAACAACCGCGTACTCTGCTCAGCCAGCCAACTATAAATAAAACTGATATTTGCTTCGTCTACGCCGATGATCTTTGGACAGTCAGCCGGGACGGCGGCGAAGCCGTCCGCCTGACGGCCTCGCCCGGCATCAAGCGCAATCCTCACTATTCTCCCGACGGCAAATGGATCGCGTTCACTGGCGAGTACGACGGCGCGATCAACGTGTATGTTGTCTCCGCTGAGGGCGGAGTTCCCCGCCGCCTGACTTTTAGCAACGGTCCCGATCTTGCCGCTGGATGGACACCCGACGGCAAGCAGATTCTCTTCGCGTCGCCGCGTGATGCTTACGCTTTCGGAATCCAGCGGCTTTACACCATTCCCTTTCAAGGTGGATTTCCAACGCAGTTGCCGCTTCCTCTTGCCTTCGACGGTTCCTATTCACCCGATGGCACGCACCTCGCCTACCGGCCCGGCCCCTATCCTTGGGGAAATTGGGACCACTATCGAGGCGGCACGGAAACGAAGGTGTGGATTGCGAATCTGGCGGACTCGAGCGTCGTGAAAATTCCGCGCGACGATTGGAACGACACGGATCCGATGTGGGCCGGCGACACGGTCTATTACCTTTCGGACCGCAACGGCCCCTTCACGCTTTTCGGCTACGACACGAAGACGGGGAAATCGGCCCAGTTGGTCGAAAATCACGGCCTGCCGATCAAGTCCGCCTCCGCTGGACCTGGAGCGATCGTCTACGAGCAGTTCGGGTCGCTGCATTTGTACGATCTTCAGACACACAGCGAGCACGAAGTCCACGTCCACATCAATGCAGACCTGCTGCAAGTGCGGCCTCACTTCGAGAAAGTGCAAAAGCAAATCCAAAATGCCGTCATCTCGCCAACCGGCGTGCGGGCCGCTTTTGAAGCTCACGGCGAAATTCTCACGGTTCCCGCCGAAAAGGGGGATATTCGCGACCTGACGAATTCGCCCGCCGTGGCGGACCGCGATCCCGCCTGGTCGCCCGATGGAAAGTGGGTGGTTTATTTTTCGGATGAGGGCGGCGAGTACGCCTTACATCTAAGGGATCAAAGCGGCCTTGGCGAAACGCGGAAGATTTCACTGGGCGATCCGCCGTCGTTTTTCTACCAGCCGAAATGGTCGCCCGATAGCAAGAAAATTGCTTACACGGACAAGCGGCTGAATGTCTGGTACGTCGATCTCGACAAACCCACGCCCATGAAAATCGACACGGACACCTACGACGTGCCGCAGCGCAATCTGAATCCTTCCTGGTCGCCCGACAGCCAGTGGATCGCCTACACGAAACTCCTTGAAAACCATTTGCGCGCCGTCTTCGTCTATTCGCTCGCATCGGGCAAGACTACGCAAATCACCAACGGGATGAGCGACGCCGAATTCGCCGTCTTCGACAAGAACGGAAAATATCTGTACTTCACCGCCAGCACGAATATCGGGCCCACGACCGGCTGGCTCGATATGTCCGGCGACATTCTCGATGTCACCCGCAGCGTATATGTGGTCGTGCTGCGCAAGGATCTTCCTTCTCCCCTCGCTCCGGAAAGTGACGAAGAAAAAGTTGCGGGCGAGGCCAAGCAGGACTCCTCGGCAAAGAGCGAATCCACGCCGGACCAAAAGGAAGCCAGCACGAAGGACGCAAGCGACAAGGACAAGAGCAAGGAATCGCCAAAAGAATCTGTGAAAGTCACCATCGACTTCGACAACATCAGCCAGCGAATCCTCGCCCTCCCCATCCCGGCGAAGAACTACATCGCCCTGTTCGCCGGTAAGACCGGCGAATTGATCCTCGCCGAACAGCCGCCCGATTCAGACTCACAGGGCCCGCCAACATTAGTCGTCACGAAATTCGGCCTCGAAAAGCGAAAGTCCGAACCCCTCATCGCCGGTATCCAAAATCTCGACGTTTCTTTCAACGGCGAAAAATTTCTCTATCAGCAGGGCGACGATTGGTTCATCGCAGGCACCGCGCAGGCCGCGAAGCCCGGCGAAGGCAAATTGAAACTCGACGACATGCAGGTCTGGGTCGACCCCCGCGCCGAATGGAAGCAGATGTACGACGAGGTCTGGCGCATCGAGCGGGATTTCTTTTACGATCCGCACTGGCACGGCGTGAATCTTCCCGCGCTTGAAAAGGAATATGCCGCCTATCTTCCTGGTGTGGCCTCGCGCGACGACCTGAATTACCTCTTCTCGCAGATGCTGAGCGAATTGAACGTCGGCCACATGTTCGTCGGCGGCGGCGATATGCCCGAAATAAGGCACGTCAAGGTCGGTCTGCTCGGCGCCGATTATTCGGTCGAAAACGGCCGCTACCGCTTTGCCCGCGTGTACAACGGGGAAAACTGGAACCCGCAATTGCATGCCCCGCTCACGCAGCCGGGCGTCAACGTCGTCGTTGGAGATTACCTGCTCGCCGTCAACGGCCGCAACCTCCAGGGCACGGACAATATCTACAGCTTCTTTCAGGATACGGCCGGCCAGCAAACAGTCCTTCGCGTCGGGCCAAATCCCGACGGCTCCGGCGCGCGCGACGTGACCGTCGTGCCCGTCGATAGCGACCAGACGCTTCGCAATCGCGCCTGGATTGAAGACAATCTGCGCGAGGTCACAAAACTCAGCGACGGCCGCCTCGCCTACGTTTACCTGCCCAATACGGCCGGAGGCGGTCTCACGAATTTCAATCGCTATTACTTCGCGCAACTCGGCCGCCAGGGCGCGGTGATCGACGAACGCTTTAACACCGGCGGACAAGCTGCCGACTACATCATCCAGTACATGCAGCGGAAAATCTGGAATTACTGGTTGACGCGCGAGGGCCAAGTTTTTACGACTCCTCTCGCCGGAATTTATGGGCCGAAATCCATGATCATCAATGAATATTCAGGCTCGGGCGGCGACGCATTGCCCTGGTATTTCCGCCACGTCGGTTTGGGCCCTCTCGTGGGCACCAAGACCTGGGGAGGCTTGGTCGGTATCTATGGCTATCCTCCGCTGATGGATGGCGGGTTTGTCACGGCTCCTCGCGTCGCTTTCTTCAGCACCGACGGGCAATGGGAGGTGGAAAATCACGGCGTTCCGCCCGATGTCGAAGTCGATTTCGATCCCCACGCCTGGCGCGACGGACACGATCCGCAGCTCGAAAAAGCGGTCGAACTGACGCTTCAGCAGCTCGACAAGAATCCTCCGCCGCCCGTCAAACAGCCGGCGTTCCCCAACTATTCGAAATATTCGAGCGTTCACTGAGGATCCATTTCACTGAAGCGCGGCTCTCGCGGAAGGATCAAACTCCATGCCAGCCGCGCTTCGATTCTCAATTTCCCATCCTCTCTCTGTGATGTAGACTCTCTCGCGTCCGCGGGATGAACCATTCATTTCGGCTTTTCCCTTCGGGCACTTCGTTTACATAAGGAAGTAATCCCATGCCACGCATTCGTCTTCTTCTTTGCCTGCTTTCAGTCTTCTTGGTGGCCCTCACCTCACAAGCGCAGTCCCAGCCGCCCGCCTCCGATCCTTACAAGCCGGTTCTCGACCGCCTCGAGTCGATCAGCTCGGTCCCGCTTTCCACTTGGTACGTCCACGACGCGAATATGCCGCACGGTGAAGATCCAGCTCTCGATACTTCCGCGTGGCCGCAAGTGAAGGTCGGAGAAGATTGGCAAGGCTCGCGCTGGCTGCGCCAATCCTTCGAAGTTCCGGCGCAGCTCAACGGCTATAGCCTGCAAGGCGCGCGCCTCTCGCTCGATTTGGACGTCAATTCCGACCTTGCCGTCCAAATCAGCGTTTTCTCCAATGGTTCGATGGTCTCGCGCACCGACGAAGGCGGCCAGGTTCCCATTCCTCTCATTGAAAACGCCCAGCCGGGCCAGAAGCTCGTCCTCGCCGTTCGTGTGATCAATTCCGGCGGCGTCAGTTGCTGCGGCGGCGCTTCCACACGCATCCAGCGCGCCGAACTTCGAATCGAGCCGGTCGCAGGCCGTCCCGATCCGGCTCTCTTGCGTCTGGAAATTTTGTCCGCCGAGCCTCTGATCGTCGCCTACGCCGATGGCCAGGCCGAGCGGCACAAGCAGCTCGATGAAGCGGTCAACGCGATCGACGCGGCGGCGCTCGCTCGCGGCGACCAACAGGCGTTTGACGCCTCTCTTCGCGCCGCACAAAAAGATCTCGATGTTTTGCGTCCCTACATGAGCCAGTTCCGCATCTCCGCCGTCGGAAACAGCCACATCGATGTGGCCTGGCTTTGGCCCTGGACCGAAACCGTCGAAGTCGTTCGCGACACCTTCGGCACCGCGCTCGAGCTGATGAATGAATATCCCGATTTCAAATTCACCGCCAGCACGGCTCAGGCCTATGTGTGGATCCAGGAAAAATATCCCGCCATGTTTCGAGAAATTCAGCAGCGCGTCAAAGAAGGCCGCTGGGAAGTGATCGGTGGCATGTGGGTCGAGCCCGACCTCAACATGCCCGATGGCGAATCGCTCGTCCGCCAGATTCTCTATGGAAAGCGCTATTTCGAGAAGAATTTCGGTGTGAACATCAACATCGGCTGGAATCCGGACTCCTTCGGCTACAACTGGCAGTTGCCGCAAATCTACAAACGCTCCGGCATCGATTATTTCGTCACGCAGAAGCTGATCTGGGCGCACGAATACACGACGTTCCCCTACCGCCTTTTCTGGTGGGAGTCGCCTGACGGCAGCCGGATCCTCACCTATTTTCCGAGCAATTATGCCAATTCCATCGACCCGCAAACCATGGCGCATGATGCGGGCTTCTACGGGCCCATGCTCTGGAAATATGACGCTGGGGCGAACACCGCTCCTTCCGGTTCTCTCAACACTATGTATCTATACGGCGTCGGCGATCATGGCGGCGGCCCCACGCGCGAGGACCTCGATACGGCCCTGCGCTGGCAGAAGGGCGATTTGCTGTTCCCGCAGATCCAATTCTCCACCGCCGCCGAATATTTTGCGGATCTCGAAAATCGGAAGGACGAGCTCAGGATTCCCACCTGGGATGGCGAGCTCTATTTTCAATATCACCGAGGCGTGGAAACCTCGCAGTCCGAGGAAAAACGGGAGAATCGCAAAAACGAAGTCCAGATTCTCGACGCCGAAAAGCTTGCTTCCATCGACACGCTTTTCGGAGCCGTCTATCCGCAGGAGAAGCTCGACGATTCCTGGAAGAAGATTCTCTTCAACCAGTTTCACGATATCCTGCCCGGCTCCGGCATTCACATCAATTATGTCGACGCGGTTGAAAAATATGAGGAAGCCGAACGCGTCGATGGCGACATCATTCGCGGCGCCTTGAACGACCTTGCCTCGCGCGTCGATTCACCTGGCACCAGCGTCCTCGTCTTCAACCCGCTCTCCTGGCCGCGAACGGAAGATATCGAAGTCGAAGCGCAGTTCCCCAAAGCAGTGAAGGAAGTCACTGCGCTCGATCCCGGCGGAAAGCCGCTGCTCTCGGAAATTCTGAGCAACGATCCGCAAACCAATCGCGTCAAGCTGCGCATCCTGGCCGAAGATGTTCCCGCCATCGGATATAAGCTAATTCGCCTTGTTCCCGCCGCACCTTCCACCACCAGTTCGGCCAAACAGCCGTCAAAGCGCAGCGAGGGCCTTCATTTCTTGTCCGCAACCGGGGATTCTCTCGAAAATGAATTCATTCGATTGAAAGTGGACCCCAAGACGGGCTGCATCACGAGCCTCTTCGATAAGCGCAGCGGCACCGAATCTCTTGCCCTGCCTGTCGCGAGCGAAGGCTCGCCCGCTGCCTCGCCGGATGGCCTCCCCTGTGGCGATCTGCTTCAAGCTTTCGTTGACAAACCCAAGCATTGGGACGCATGGAATATCGACGCCGATTTCGTCAAGCAGCATTGGGACCTGATGCAAGCCGACGAAGTGAAACTTGTGGAAAACACGCCGCTGCGTGCCGTCATCCGCGTGCGCCACCATTTCCAGAATTCCACCTTCGTTCAGGACATCACCATGTACGCAGGCGTGCCTCGCGTCGATGTTCGTATGCAGGCCGATTGGCACGAGCGTCACATTCTTCTGAAGGTTGCTTTTCCTCTCAGCGCGCGCAGCGACAATGCCACGTTCGAAATTCCCTACGGTACAGTCGAACGGCCCACCACGCGCCGCACGCCCGCCGAACAGGCGCAATTCGAGGTTCCTGCGCTTCGCTGGGCGGATCTCTCCGACTCCACCCACGGCTTCAGCTTGCTCAACGCCAGCAAGTACGGCTACGACGCCAAGGACAATGTCCTCCGCCTCTCGCTTCTTCGCGCTCCCACCTGGCCCGACCCCGAAACCGACCAGGGTAGGCACAAATTCACGTACTCGCTGTATCCCCACGGCGGCACATGGCGCGACGCCCTCACCGTCCGGCGCGGTTACGAGCTCAACTATCCTCTCTTCGCCGTTTCCACGTTCCAGCATGCCGGCCCGCTGCCTCGAGAAAAATCCTTCTTCGCCGCGGAAGAGGATAACGTCGTCATCACCGCCGTGAAAAAAGATGCTGATGACGATTCCCTGATTCTTCGCTACTACGAATGGGCCGGAAAGAAAGGCGTCGTGCATATTCGTTTGCCCCGGCCTGTTTCTGCCGCCTGGCAAACCAGCCTGATGGAGGTCGATCCCACACCCCTCGCTCTCGATTCTTCCTCCACTGTCGTCGATGTCCCTACAGGTCCGTATGAAATCAAAACCGTGAAGCTGCAATTCGCGAATCCCTAGGAATCGCGTCTTTCCGTGGTGGTGGTGCGTTCCCGGGCTCTCTTTGCCCGAGGAATTGCGGTTGCAGACGCTCGTCAATAAATTTAAGGTAGAAGGACCGTTTGAAAAAATTGGAGAATCCAGGGTGAAAAGAAAGATTCGTGTCGTTCAATTCGGAGTTGGCCCCGTCGGGGCTTCCATCGCGCGATTGGCGCGCGAGAAAGAAGGCGTCGAAATCGTCGGCGCCATTGATGCCGATCCCGCCAAAGCCGGCCGCGACCTGGGCGAAGTCGCCGGTGCGGCCGATGCTCCCTGGGGCGTCCAAATTTCACCGGACGCAGGCGCCGTCCTCCAAAAACCTGCGGACGTAGTAATCCATTCCACCTCTTCCTACTTGCCGAAAGTGATGGAGCAATTACTCACCTGCGTTTCGGCCGGCTGCTGCGTCGTCTCCACTTGCGAGGAACTAGCATATCCGTTCCGCAAGTATCCGGAACTCTCGCAGCACCTTGATACCGCGGCCCGTGATGAAGGTGTCGCCATTGTGGGAACGGGAGTGAATCCCGGCTTTGTGATGGACAAACTTGTGCTGACGCTCTCCGCCGCCTGCCAGCGAGTCGAGTTCGCGTCTGCCTCCCGCATTGTCGACGCTTCCAAGCGTAGGTTGCCGCTGCAGAAAAAGATCGGTGCGGGAATGACTCCGGAAGAATTTCGCCGCGAAGTTGACGCCGGCGTGATCAAGCACCACGGATTGCCGGAGTCGGTCGCCATGGTCGCTGACGGTCTCGGCTTCTCGCTCGATGACATCTCCGAAACCATCGAGCCCGTTATTGCCGAACGCGTCGTGAAAACGGAATTTCTCGAGGTTGCTCCGGGGCAGGTTGCCGGCGTTCACCAGCTCGCTCGCGGAACCAGCGCCGGGCAGGAACGCATCTGCATGGAATTGAAAATGTACGTGGGCGCAGACAATCCCTCGGATACGATCGAATTGCGTGGAGTTCCGTCGCTCTCGCTTACGATTCCTGGCGGGACGCACGGCGACCTCGCTACGGCCGCCGTTGTCGTCAATTCGATCCCGTCGATACTGGCCGCGCCCGCGGGGCTTCTCAGCTCCCGCGATTTGCCGCTCACCTTTTTCCCGGGCGTGCTCGATAAAGGCTGAATCGCCTCTATTTCGATTCCCAGTAGCGGGCCACGGCGGCGTAATCGGGGTTGTCCGTCGATCGGTCTTTCACGGTGCTGTACGCCTTGAACGCTCCTTCGCCCGCAGGCAGTGACAGCCCTTCCTGCTTCGCCAGTTCGAGCGCCAGCCGCAGATCCTTGTGCATCAGCGCGAGCGGAAAGCTCGCCGCATACTCTTTCTTCAGCATCATCGGCGCTTTCACGTCCAACACGGTCGCCCGGCCCATGCTCGACTGCATCACCTCAACCAGCTTTTCGCCCGGCAGTCCAGCACGCGTCACAATCGCCAGCGCCTCGGCAAACGCATCCACTTCCACGGCGAGCAGTAGATTCATCGCCAGTTTGATCGTCTGTCCCGCGCCGTGCGGACCGAGCAGGAAGAATTTCTTGCCGAGCGCCGCAAACACAGGCTTCGCTCGTTCGTACACCGCCTCTGGCCCGCCAATCATAAACACCAGTTCTCCCGCGCGCGCTCCCCAATCGCCGCCTGTGACCGGCGCGTCAAGATAATCCACGCCTCGTTCGGCGCACTCCGCAGCCGTGCGCCGCGCCAATTCCGGCGTCACCGTGCTCGAATCGATCAGCACGCTTCCACGGCGCAGCCCCGCAAGAACACCTTCTGGCCCATGCAGGATGCTCTCGACAGCAGGTGGATCGCTGACGATCATCAGCAGCACATCGGATGCGGCAGCCGCCTCGCGCGGACTCGTCGCCAACCTCGCTCCCGCTCGCACCAGTTCATCCGCCGCTGAAGGCGTGCGGTTCCACACCGTGGTTGGAAAACCGGCCTTCAGCAAATTATGCGCCATCGGTTTTCCCATCAATCCCAGACCGATCATGCCTGTCGTTGTCGTCATCGATTGCGCCTCCGGAAGGCATTCATGATAACCGACCGTGCGGCCGGCGGCTCATCGAATCCATGTGAAATGGGAGGGGTGAGCTGGCTTGTTTCTAGGCGGAGATTGTTGTGAAATGATGGACACCAGCGAAAACGTTCGCCTAACTTCCAGCTTCCGTAATGTGTATGACGCGGCTGTAAGGAATTTCCACGCGCATCATTTTTTCCTTGCCACCCTGTGAGAACCGCTCTTCAATGGAAATCGATTCACCCGAATCCTCCACGAGGATTCCCGCCGCGGTCAGGTGGATGTCCCCGGCCCGGTAGCTGGCCTGCACGCGTTTCCCCACAAGCGAATTGAATCGGCGCATGACTCTCCAGATTCGAGGGGGCCCAAATATGCGTCAATGGTATCACGGTTTTATATACCCTTCCGGCAATCATTCCAACGTGTATCAACAAATAAACTCGATTTCGAGCCCGTTTTACGGCACGAGAGAAAACTCAACGCGGTGTCGAAATGGGTCAATTCGCTCCGCCCGAACCCGCAGCAGCCTTCCCAAATGAAACACCTGCCGCGCAGACCCGCCTCGGCCCGCGCGCCGCGGCTCCGCAATAATGGAATGCTCGCGTTCATCGAAAAAGCAGCGATGCCCTGTATACTCCTCAATCCGGTCGATTCCCACCAGGCCTTCGACAAAGATATCCACCAGCTCCACGAAAAAGCCGAATTTCTGCACGGAAATAATCAGCGCCTCAAACTCGTCTCCCAGTCGGCTCTCCATGAATTGTGCCGTCTTCCAGTCCATCAATTCCCGTTCGGCGCCATCCGCGCGTCGCTCCGCCTCTGAGCTCTCTGCGGCAATTTCCTGTAACTCCATCCGCGGGTAGGGCCCGAGTGTCGCTATTGGTTTCTTTTCGCCCTGCCGTCTCGGCGGTGCCGGCGGCTGGAACGCTCCCGGATTTTCGAGTGCCCATTTCAATGCCCGGTGAACAATCAAATCCGGATAACGCCGGATGGGCGAAGTGAAGTGCGTATATTCCTGCGTCGCCAGCGCAAAATGCCCGAGGGGATCCGCCGCATATCTCGCCTGCTTGAGAGATCGCAGCATCAGATACGACAGAATCCTCTCCTCCGGTTTTCCCGCGATTTTTGCCGTCAGCCGCTGGTAATGCTGCGGCAGGATGTCCACTTCCTCCGAAGCCGGAAGCGTCACCGTCATCGGGCGCATCCGCCCGCGCGCCGTCCTTCCTCCGCGCGCCGCGGGTCGCAGCTGCCCGTGTCGCACGGCGATCTTTCGCTCCGCCAGGTCGTCCACACCCAACGAATAGCCGAACGCGTGCGCCATCTCCTCAAATTCGAGCACCTTCTTGACGTCCGGCTTTTCGTGCACGCGATGCAGCGATGCGATGCCCCGGCTTTCCAGATATTCCGCCACGGCCTCGTTCGCCGCCAGCATGAATTCCTCGATGATGCGATGCGCGATGTTTCGCTCGCTTCGCACGATGCTGGTCATCCGTCCGTCGGCGTCGAATTCAATCACTGGCTCGGGAAGATCGAAATCGATCGACCCGCGCGCGTTCCGCCGCCGGTTCAAAATCAGCGCGAGCTCCTTCATGCGCCGGAATTCGGGGACGAGCGATACGTAGCGGCGGCTCATCTCCTCATCGCCTTCAAGAACCTTGTTCACGTTTGTGTACGTCATTCGCTCCGCGGAGCGGATCACTCCCGAGGCAAATTCCGACCGCGTCATTTTTCCCTTGTCGTCAAATTCCATGATCGCGCTCATCACCAGGCGATCCACGTGCGGGTTCAGCGAACAGATTCCGTTCGAAAGTTCTTCGGGGAGCATCGGCACGGCGCGATTCGGGAAATAGACGCTCGTTCCTCGCAGGCGCGCCTCGCGGTCGAGCGGGGAATTGCGCGCCACGTAGTGCGCCACATCAGCAATATGCACCTGCAGCTCGTAGCCTCCATCGGGCCGGGACTCCACATGCACTGCGTCGTCGAAATCTCGCGCGGTTTCTCCGTCGATCGTCACGATAGGAAGCTGCCGAAAATCTTTCCGCCCGTGCAAAACCGATTCCTCCACCTGCTGCGGTGTGCTCCTTGCGGCGGACGCCGCCTCTGCGGGAAACACGTGCGGCAAGTGATGCTTGCGAATCATGATTTCCACGTCGACGCCGATTTCTCCCGGCCGCCCCAGAATCTCCACCACGCGTCCCACGGGCGCAACGCCGCCCTTGGGATAGCGCTTGATTTCCACGTTGACCACCGCACCGTCGAGTTCCGGCAGTCGCGTTCGCGCGCTGCCTCTTGGCCCGTGTACCGTCGCGCTCGACACTCTTTCCCGCAGCGCCGCCGTCAGTTCGTCCCCAGGTGGAATCACAATTTCGTGGACAATACGCGCGTCATAAGGAAGCACCGTGTTTCCATGCGGCCCATAGCGGAATAGCCCCACAATCGTCGGATTCTCGCGCTCCACCACCTGCACAATCCGGCCTTCAGCGCGTCCGTCCGGGCGTCTCCGCACGATCCGCGCGAGCACGCGATCGCCGTGCATCGCGTCTTCCACTTCCTCCCGCCCGATGAAGAGGTCGCCATCCACGCCCGGCACAGGCGAGGCTGGAACCAGAAACCCATAGCCCTCCCGGTGCGCCACAAATCGCCCCTCGATCAGGTTGCGATCCCGGTTGCGAGTCTGTTTTTCCTCATTTGTATCGCGCGATTTTGCGCCAGATTCCGCAGCGGGCTTGGAGGCTTCACCGGAAGGCTTGGCGCCGGCCAGGCGGTATCGTCCGCCGTGGATTTCCTCGATTTCCTTCCGCTTCAGAAGCTTTTTGATCACACGCGGCAGATACCGCCGTCCCGAATGTTTCAGTTCCATCCCATGCGCGATTTCACGAATGCTGGCGGGTTTTGCGAGGCTCGAGAGATGCGCAAGCAGTTCTTCCGGCGTGACCGGTGCAGGGGGCGAATCATCCTGACGGCGGTGCTGTGGCGGAGGCTTCACATTCGCTCCCTCATAATGCCGAACAGGCTAGCGGATTTCCGGAGACGAGGCAAAGATTGCTTGCAAGGGACAAAAACAGCCTTCAAGGTTGCGTCGGCTCTTCTGTAGGCGACTCCTCCGGAAACTTAAGGATCACAATTTTTCCGTCTGCCTCCCGCTCCAGCTCCGGCGCGTAATCGCCCAGAAGCTCGCGCCGCCACCACAGTCCTGTTTCGCGCTTCGTTTTCCAGTCCGTGAACCAGTATTGGTAAATCACCGCCCGCACCTGTTGCGGCGGATTATCGTCGAAGGGATCCGAAGCGAATAATTCAAGCACATCCGGGTCCTGTGTCAGCAGCCTCTCCTCCGTGTACACGACGAACCGGTATTGCCTCCACGACCCCAGCGACGCGAACCACAGGTTCCATTCAAATCGCGGTTGGTAAGGTGCGTAAATTCCAGGAGCTTTTGCCGGGTCCTGCGGCTTGTAACGAAATGGAAACGCCGTCCATGTCTTGCCGCCGTCGCGCGAGCCTTGAAATTCGATTTCGTAACGCTCGTGCGTCATCACTGCAAACAGTCCGTAGCGGTCGGCAACGCGGAACGGTTCCAATAAACGAATTGGCTCTTGCGGAAGCGGCGCGTCCGGCACGAACATCCAAAGTAACTGTGCTGCCGAGGCGTAGAACAGCCAGCCAAGAAAAAATCCCGCTGCCACCATCCCCGCAATTGAAAAGCCTCGTGACGCGTAGTCCTGCCACTCGGCCTGCGCCGCTTCTCCCGTCTCGTTGGGGCTCTTTTCAGGAGGCGGCGAAAACCAGCTTCGAATCTGTTCCGGCAGCCATCGGTCGAACATCTGATCGTCCAGCAGCAAAAAGCCCAAAAACAAAACGATGTAATTCAGGAATGCATAGTTCCCCGTCAGAATGATGCTCACCTGCATCGGCGTGACGATACAAAAGCAGATGATCCGGAATCGGCGCGGTAGAAACAGCATCCACACCAGCGCCAGCTCCACCACCAGCACCAGCAGCGTCACCGATGCGTGAAACCCGTGCGGCAAATGCTGCACGTACCATCCCATCCAGCTCGGCAACGGGCCGTTTTGGTAGTAATCGTCCATCGCCGTCAAATGCCGCCACGATTGGTCGCCGCTCGCCAGCTTCACCACGCCCGATTCGAAATAGATGCGGAACCATTCCCACTGCAGCAGGAACAGGCTTGCCCGCGAAGGCCCGTGTGCGATCCCAAGCCCCGGCCGCAGGCCCGGCGGTGTGAAAAATAGGGAAATGAATCCAGCCTCCAGAAGCATCCCGTCCGATTGATAGCTCGCAAAATCCTGCGCTATGGCGATGAACGAGAGGAAGCACACGAAGCAGATGAACAGCGATGCGCGCGGCAGGATGTTCAGAAAAACCAGAACCGATGCAATCAGCCCCACCCAGCAGACGATCATCAGCGCCCGGTCGCTGGTCCCGAGCCAGAACACTGTCGGCGCATACCAGAACCGCACCGAGTGCAGCACGCCTTCGACGGCCTTCAAATAATCGCGCGCGGGCAGAATTCCGTCCGGCCCGACCAGGCCCTTGATTTGAAAGTAAAAGGAATAAAACACAGAGAAATAGATGAACCCAAGCGCGCGCAGAAAAATCCAGCGCGACCACAAGTGGCGGGAAGCGGCAGGCTCGCTGGCGGCATTCCTGGACTCCAGCAGCCAGCGCAACCCCGCAACCAATCGGGCAAGCATGGTGGGAATTATACCGGGCAGTTCCATCACAAGCGATGAAACGCATCGGGAATCGCGTGCGAGGAAAATCTAGCGAGGGTGCCGCGAAGCCGGTGACAGTTCGACCCGGATCGATCGTGGCGGGTGGGGAATCGACTCCAAATGCTCGCGTCCTTCGGCGAGGCTCACAAAAAATTCCTGCACGTTGAAATGGAATCCATTCCGGCGGCTATGCATCTCACCCGGGCGGCCGGCGAACTCTCGTGCCCGCACGTAACGCCCGTCGGAAGTCAGGATCCGCGCCTTCTCCGTATCGGCCAGATACGGCAAGAGGACCTCGTTGAATATCTGCCGCCAGAGCGCTTCATCGCGCAGGTGAAACATCACTTCCACGCGCTCGTAAATGTTGCGGTGCATCCAATCCGCACTGCCCAGGTACAGCTCCGTTTTCCCGCCGTTGCCGAACATGAAAATCCGGCTGTGTTCCAGGAACCGCCCTATGATGCTTCGCACGCGGATTTGCGAGCTCACACCTCGCACGCCCGGCCGCAGCGCGCACTGCCCGCGCACGATCAGCTCGATTCGCACTCCCGCTCGCGACGCCCGGTAGAGCGCCTGAATAATCTTCTCGTCGAGCAGCGCGTTGACCTTGGCGATGATGAACGCAGGTCGTCCCGCGCGCGCATGCGCCGTCTCGCGGTCGATCAGCGCCCCGCAACTTTTCCCCAGGTTCAGCGGCGCCACGAATAACGGCGCGTACTGCGGCCGCTCGGAATATGCTGTCAGGTAATTGAAAACGTGGTGGACCGAAGACGTCACGCGGGCTTGGCTCGTTAGCAAACTCAGATCGGTGTAAAACCGCGCCGTCGACGGATTGTAGTTTCCCGTCCCCAAATGCGCGTAGCGCCGGATTTGCCCGTCCGCCTCGCGCCGCGCCACCAGCGCAAGTTTGCAGTGTGTCTTTAGCCCCACGACGCCGTGAAACACCTGCACGCCGGCTTCCTGCAAATTGCGCGCCCAGCGAATGTTCGACGCTTCGTCGAACCGCGCCTTCAATTCCACTACCACGGCCACTTCTTTTCGCGCTGCCGCGTCGATCAGCGCGCGCACGATCGGCGAATTCTCGCTCGTCCGGTACAGCGTCTGCTTGATCGACAGCACGTCCGGGTCCTGCGCGGCGCTTTCGATGAACCGCACCACCGCCGAATACGAATCGTACGGGTGGTGCAGCAGGACGTCCCGCTTGCGAATCAGCTCAAATATCGACGCCGGCCCTGGCTTCAACGCAAGCTCCCGAGGTGCGAACGGCGGATATTTCAGGTCCGGCCGCGGCGTCAGCTCGTAGAGATTGAACAGCCGCGAAAGATTCACCGGCCCGTTCGCATGGAACACCTGCCACGGTGCCAAACGGAAATTCGCCACGAGCCGCTCGATAATCTCCTGGTGCGCGCCCGCTGCAATCTCCAGCCGCACCGCGGAACCTTTGCGCCGCCGGTGAAGCTGCGTGTCGACGCTCTCAAGAATGCTTCGCGTCTCTTCCTCTTCCAGATAAAGATTGCTGTTGCGCGTCACGCGAAACGCCGCCGCAGCCAAAATCTCGTACCCGTGATACAGCCGCTCGGCAAATGCGTGCACCACGTCATGGAGGTAGACATATTCCACGCGCCCCTCGGGCGACGGCAGCCGCACCAGCCTCGGCAGCGCCCGCGGCACAGTCACCACGCCCAGATATGTCTGCGATCCTCTTTTCTTCCGCCTCACCAGGAAGGCAAGGCACAGGGCCTTGTTGATCACATGCGGAAACGGATGGGCGGGATCGACCGTCACAGGCGTCAGCAGCGGCTCCACCGTCCGCCCGTAAAACTCCTCGATATATTCCTTCGCTTCCGGCCGCAATTCTCCCAGGCTCAGCACGTGAATCGACTCTGCCGCCAGCGCCGGAATCAACTCTTCGGACCAACATTCGTATTGGTCCTTCACGAATGCGTGGATCCGCTCCGCCAGCCCGTCGAGGACCTCCTGTGGACCACGGCCGTCCGGCCCCAGTTCGCCGGTCCCTTGCTCCACCTGCTGCAGGATTCCAGCCAGGCGCACCTCGACGAATTCGTCCAGATTGCTCGCAGTAATAGCCAGAAATTTCACGCGTTCCAGCAGGGGATTTGCGGTGTCCCGCGCCTCTTCCAGCACTCGCTCGTTGAACTGCATCCAGGAGAAATGCCGGTTGAAATATAGATGCGGGTCGGCCAGATTGATGCGCGCCATTCTTGCCTCCAACGGGGGAACGGAGGCTAACACGGGTGTGTTAAGGGCATGTTACTGATTTCCCGCCGTTAAGCGCTCAAAATACCCGCCGGAGCGGTGCGGACGAACTCGCCGCATATCCATCTTTTGAATCGAAGGTATCCGCACTTTTAATTGACCGCCGCGACAGCCTCGCGATACGCTACCCGTTTATATTGTGAGTGATGGTCGCGGCTGGGTCGATTGCGAAAGGCTTGAAGGGTTTCCACACTTCGTACCGAGGAGATTCATGTCCAACGAACTGCGCAATTTTTTGATGTTGTCCTACGACGAACTGGAAGAGCTCAACCTTCACGCCAAGCAGCAGAGAAAAGACCGCGTCCCCGCTCACAAGATTCAGGAAGAGCGTATCAAGTATCTCTCGGGCGAGAAGCGTATCAAGGCCGTCACCGTTCTCTTCAGCGACCTCGAAGGCCGCCTCCACATGCTCGACTACGACAAGAAATTCCTCGTCAAGAGCTGGGACAACCTCACCTTCGACGGCTCCTCCATCCGCGGATTCACCGCCCAGCGCGAAAGCGACCTCCGTCTCGCCATCGACTGGGGTGCATTTTACTGGGGCCCAGCGGATATCTTCGGCGGTGGCAAAGTTCTCGTTTTCGGCGAGGTGATCGACAAGGACGGCTCTCCCTACAGCGCGGACATTCGCGGCGCGCTCAAGGGATTTGCCGAAGCGCAATTCAAGAAGGAAGGCTACACGCTCAACGCCGCGAACGAAATCGAAGGATTTCTCTTCAAGGGCGTCGACGCCGAGCGTCACTATTTCGAAACCGGAAAATTCGAGTACGTGAACACGGGCGGCTATTACCATTCGCTACCCGGCGATTTGCTTCGCACCTTCATCGACACCACGGCGGAAGTGCAGCGCGCTATGGGTTTCCAGAACGAAAAAGATCACCCCGAGGTCGCGCCTTCGCAATTCGAAATCAACTACGGCTATGGCGAAGTGGTCGCCGCCGCCGATCAAATCCAGTTGTACAAGCTCATCTGTCGTCAGGTCGCCACAAAAATGGGTTTGACCGCCAGCTTCATGCCCAAACCGGTCGTCGGCGTCAATGGCAACGGTATGCACACCAATGTCTCCATCAGCAAGGGGGGCAAGAATCTTTTCTGGGATCCGAAGGGTGAGGAAAAGCTGAGCAAGTTTGGCTGGTCGTTCCTCGACCGCATTCTCACACACGGCAACGACATCTGCCTGCTGCTCAATGCCAGCGTAAACGCCTACCGCCGCCTCGATCCGCATTTCGAAGCGCCCAATCAAATCAAGGCCTCCGCTGTCGACCGCGGCTCGATGATCCGCATCCCCATCGGCAATGAGAAGAGTATGCGCGTCGAGGTCCGCTCGGTCGCGCCGGATGCGAATCCCTATCTCGTCATGCAGGCGATTTTCAAGACAGGTATCGAAGGCGAGACCGCGAAGATCAAGAATCTTCGCCAGGCCGAACGCTATCTGCCCGACAACATCTATATCGCGCTCGAGAATTTCCGCAAATCGGAGTGGACGTCGAAACTTCTTGGCGAGGATGTCAAAGCCCGTTATGCCGATTTGAAACAGGGCGCCGCGGATCGTTGCCCGCGTCTCCTCGGCACCTTCGTGAAGGCTCCCGAAGTCCAATACCACCACGAAGTCTATAACCAGTTTCTCTGGAATCTCTTCTAGTTTCGGTTGTTCCCTGGCTGCGTCCCGGCGATTCTCACAAGTCGCCGGGACGTTTTTATTTCCGGCTGAACCACTTCCAAATTTTGCCTGTCTCCCTGCCTACTCCTTTTCGGCGCCGAGCATTGCATCCACGCTTCGCGCAGCCACTTCCACGCTGGGAGATCCTTCCGATTCCATCAGAATGATCTTTCCGTTGCGCGCTTCAATCCTCGAAATCGTTTTCCAGGATACCGGTACGTTTGCTGAAAACAAAACGTACGATATCGTCCGCTTTCCCAGTGCCGGCAGGCAAATCAGCCTCGGAACTCCAAACAATCTTCCCGCAAATACCGACTCCCGCATTCCTTCCGGCGTAGGTGTCGTGCCGAATTCCAGCCCGCGCGCTTGCGTCGTGCCGTTCCACGGCGCGTCCTTCCGTACGCAGTTCTCCTCCCAGACTGCCACCCACGGGTAATCTGCCGTTCGAAAGCAGTAGCCAAACACCTGCCCAAGCTTCCAATTCAACACCGCCACAAATGCAATCGGCGCAGACGAATCCAGCAGCACGGTCGCCACAAATCCGCGTCCATCCACGGCAAACGGTTTCGATATATCGTGCTCGCCTCCGTTGTAGGACGGCGCAATCGGCCACGCAAAATCCTGGTTCACCGGCAGCGCCGGCTTGTCTTCATATTCGTACGGTCCTGTGCGGCATCGAGCCGCGGGCATCAGGCACACGCCCTCGTCTTTCCTTAAAAATGGCGGCCCGACCGTGACGTGCTGTATCCACTGAATGAATCGGTCCATTTTTTGCTGGTTCGTCACCGTCTCCGTCACGTACGCCGCCGTTTCGCCCTCGTGAACCATCACCTCGCGCTCGAATCCCAGCCTAGCCTCCGGAGCGCGCGCCTTCAGCGACAGCCGCGCCGATCCCGCTGACACTTTTCTGCTCTTCACGATCCATCGCCGCGAAGGGAGTTCGCCGTGCAACGGTAAACCCGCTTTTGTCTCTTCCGGTGAGGGCACTCCAAAATAATCGAGGCAAATCACATGCCCCATGTATCCGGCCAGGTAAGATCCTTCCGGCGGCGGGCTATAGATTCGCGCATGTTTCTTGGCGGAGTATTCGTACGGCTCGATCGTCTTCCAGGGCGTTTCCCACAAGAAATTCGGCGAATCTTCGGTTTCTCCGTGCGCCACGACCGACGCCAAATGCCCGCCTCCCAACAGCCAGTGCAGCGTGAGCGCGCCGCTCGAAATGGCAGCCGTGTGCCGCCCGCGCCACAGGATGGTCCTGCAGGAAGCTCCTCGTTCGCTCTTCATGTCTTCTCGCATTCTTCAACGCAAACTCTGCGTGGATAATCGCGCACTCCCTGCCGCTTCACGACCCGTGCGGCGCTCCCGTCCCGCCCTCAGAAAACGACATTCCGCCGGCAGGAACCAACATTCCTCCATCCACCAGCAGATACGCTCCGGTGATGAACGATGCCGCATCGCTCGCCAGAAAGGCCACCGCTTCCGCCACTTCCGATGGCTTGCCAATTCGCCCCAGCGCGTGCGACCGGTTGCAGGCGTCCAGGACCGCCGCCGGATCGGGACAAATTTCAATGGACCGGCGAAGCATTGGTGTGTCGATCGCGCCGGGAAGAACGCAATTCGCGCGAATCTTCTTCGGTGCATAATCGAGCGCCATCGCGCGCACTAATCCCAAAATTCCATGCTTTGCCGTTACGTAAGCCGCGGAATTCGGCAGCGCCGCAATCGATTGCACAGAGCCCACCGCTACAATTGACCCTCCGCCGCGTCGAAACATATAGGGAACTGCGCTGCGGCAGAGAAGGTAAAGACTCTTCAGGTTCACCGTCATCACCTCGTCCCATAGAGCCTCTTCCGTCCCCACCACGTCGCCGTACCGCTGAATCCCCGCGCAGCTCGCGAGCACACCGATGCCACCCAGATCGGCAGCGGCGGCCGAGATGGCGCGTTCCACCTGCGCCGCAACTCCCACGTCGCACGGGTAATACTTCGCATGTCCTCCGGCGGCCACGATCGAGGCAGTTACACCTCTTCCTTCCTCTTCGTTGCGATCGAGCAGCGCCACCAACGCGCCCAGTTCCGCGAATTTCCGCGCCACGGCTTCGCCAATTCCCATGGCGCCTCCCGTGACGATCGCGACTTTTCCTTGAAATGATGACGCCATGGAGCCTTCCGTCCTGCCTGGTCTCGATTTCCTCGTAAAAAACAAAAGGAACCGGTCTCGCAGCCCTCCAAGGTAGTGACCTCCGCCAGGGAGGTCAATAGCGGTCACCCTCCGTCACGCCTTGTGCAGCCGTCCTCCATCACACACCCAGTGTCGAATCGCTCGTTTCGTTAACATCTCCTTGGCTTTTGATTCACATACCCGTCACAAAGCAATCCACAAATATGGCGCCTTTTCCTGGAAGTCACACAATATTCACACGCGGTTTCGCTCGCGTTAGCTTTCCGAATCCAGTCTTTCGACGCTGGCATATTGACACCCGGGAATCTCCTTTCCAAGGCAGCCATCGCTTGTCCCGAATCCTGATCGCAGACGAAGAAAGACCGTTGCCGGAAAGGCTGCGCGAAGAGTTCGAGGTCCATGGCCTCCAGTTGTTGGAGGCTCGACCGTCGCCCCCTCTCGGCCTGGAGGACATTGCCCAAATCCATCCGGATTTGCTGATTATCGACCGGAGTCTTCCCGGCGCTCTCGCCTTCGAACTCTGCAAATCGGCGCGCGGCGATGTCCGCCTTGACCACCTCCCTATCTTAATGACCGGTTCGGGAGACGAGGCCGACCGCGTCATCGCTCTCGAATTGGGGGCGGATGACTACCTCAATAAGCCCTACAGCTATCGTGAATTGCTCGCCCGCGTCCGCGCCTTGCTCCGCCGCGTCGAGTTCACCATCGGAGCCCACCGACTGATCGAGATTGGCGACCTGCGCATCGATCCCTCTTCCTACCAGGTCACGCGAGATGGCAAGACGATTCATCTCACCACGCTCGAGTTCCGTCTTCTCCATTTTCTTGCCTCCCAGCCCAACCGTATGTTTTCACGCGATCAATTGCTCGAGCATGTTTGGGGCACTCGCCAGGTCGTGATTCGCCGCAATGTCGACACTCATATCAGCCGTCTGCGCAAACGCATCGAGCTGAATCCCGACGCTCCCGTGCACCTGAAAAGCCTGCGTGGTGTCGGCTATATGTTCGAAGTTCGTGAAAATTGAATTTTCTTTGTCTGGATGGTCCACGATTCTTGCGTTTTGATTGACGCGCTTGCCATCCCTAGGTACGATAGCGGGACTTTCGACGGAGGGCTTCCATGGCTAAGAAAGACAGGCTCACTCGGGCGGCCGTATCGATCGGCGCGGCGGTTGGCAGAGCCGAAGGGACGGCCAAGAAAGTCGCAAAGGCCGGCGAGCAGGCGGCGAAGAAAGCCGCCAAGGCTGGCGCCGTCGCCAAGAAGGAATTGGCGGCGATCAATAAGCAGGTTGAAGCCTTGCGCAAGCAGCTCTTCAAAACCACAAAGAAACTTCAGAAAGCATTGCGCTAGCCCGCGCTTTTTCCGCTCCGGCGGCTTTGTCTCCTGTTCGCTACCGCCTGCGAAGCGCGGACCAAGAATCCGCTGTCCCCTCATCTGTCTTCTCCGGCGCGTAACTCATAGTTGCCTAGGCAATTAATCGCAGAAAATCAAATTGCCCGCCTGACCGCACCGCCGCGGGCAACCTTTTCTTCGCCGGCCGCCTCTTACTGTACAATCCGACAGTTGCTAAGGCAACTATAGGATAGCCCAAATGAAAGGAGGATTCGATTCATGCCTACTGTTCTTCCGACGGATGCATTCCGCAGCCCAGTCGATTGACTGCGTCGCAGACACGGGCAACCTGAGGCGTTACCCCTCGGAGCCCTGGTTGCCCTGTCTGCGTTCGACCGCACCGGGCTTCCTCGTCACAATCACGGTAGCGAAATTTTTGGAAAGGAGAGAACAGTGAGAAACGCTTTCAGCAATGAACAAGAAGGGTGCATCTCCGTGAGAACGACGCGGCGTATTTCGACAGAAGTTTCCTCGTAATCGCAAGACCGGGCGTCTTGAACGGCAACTGACGCGCTTGGGGCAACCAAGGCCCGGTTCCGGCCTCCCTCGAAAAAGTTCAGTTGCTGCAAGATCCTCAGGCGGATCATCTTTGGCAGAGTAGTATCTAATGCAATCAATGTGACGCGTGAGAACGATGAGGAAAGCCAGGTCGATGTCGCAACGGGTCAGCAGTCTGAAAAGCCACACGGGCTTTTGGCTGCGTTTTGTCTCCAACCACGCTTCCCACGCCTTTGCCGAGAAGCTCCGCGCCAGCGGCGTCACTGGCGCCGAATGGGTGGTCCTCAGAGAGATGTTTGACGCCGAATTGCGTGAGATTTTCGACGGAACCACAACCGCTCCAAGCGAGGTCGCTCAAATCATCAGCATGACGCGCGGCGCCGTTTCCCGCCTGATCGATCGCCTGATCAAGAAGAAGCTCGTCACCCGTAAGGTCTCTAGCGAAGATCACAGATATCAGGAAATCCGCCTGACTCCTGCCGGCTTGCAGTTGGTGCCGACACTGGCGTCCATCGCCGATGAAAGTGACCGCCAATTCTTCTCCTGCCTATCTGAGCGCGAGCGCAAAAAACTGGTGGAAATGCTCAAACGGCTGGCCCAGGCCAACAACTTGAGCAAATTCCCACTCGAATGAACGCACCCACCCGCCGCTTCCGTGGGTGTTGCGCAACCCTCCCTCAGTCGCAGTAAAATGCCTGGCCAGGGGGGCGTCCGTCATGGCCAATCCCATACCTCTGTCGGTTGACACTTGGCTTCTCCGCAAAATCCACGATTCGATCGGACGCGCTCCGGTGCGGTTTGTCTTGGCTGAAAATGGCGCGTCTTGGCCTCCTGCCGGCGACGCCCCGATTCAGGTAACACTTGCGAATCGCCGCACGCTCGCGGGCCTGGTCTTCAATCCAGAGGTCTCCTTTGGCGATGCCTACTCCGACGGACGAATCGAAGTCAGAGGCGATTTGGTTCGCCTCATAGAGTTTGTCTTTCGTTCGCAGACAATCGCGGGACGCCAGCCGTGGCTCTCTCGCCTCTGGGATTGGTGGCTCGACCGCGTCCAAGCAAACACTCTCGAAGGCTCCCGAAGCAATATCCACAGTCACTACGACTTGAACGCGAATTTCTACAAGCTTTGGCTCGATGCTCAGATGGTCTACACCTGCGCCTACTTTCCCGAACCTTCTGTGCCTCTTGAAGAAGCGCAAGTCGCCAAAATGGAGCATGTCTGCCGGAAGCTTCGGCTGCGGCCGGACGAAACGGTCGTGGAAGCAGGCTGCGGCTGGGGTGCGCTGGCACTATGGATGGCCAGCCACTACGGCGTCAAGGTCCGTTCCTTCAACATTTCCCGCGAGCAGGTCGCCTTTGCCCGCGAGCGCGCCCGCCAGGAAGGACTCTCGGATCGCATCGAGTTTGTCGAGGACGATTATCGCAATATCTCTGGCCGCTACGACGCCTTTGTCTCCGTCGGGATGCTCGAACACGTCGGTCTTGAGAACTATGAAGACTTTGGCGCGGTGATTCATCGTGCCATCGGCAATTCCGGCCGGGGTTTGCTCCACTTCATCGGCAAAAATTGGCCGCGGCCGTTCAGCCCTTGGATCCGCAAACGAATCTTTCCGGGCGCATACGCTCCGTCTCTTCGGCAGGTAATGGACATTTTTGAGCCGCGGAATTTTTCCGTGCTCGACGTGGAAAACCTTCGCTTCCATTACGCGCGCACCCTGGAGCACTGGCTCACCAGGTTCGACCGTTCCTCGAACAAGATTGCGTCGATGTTCGGCCACGAGTTTGTAAGGGCTTGGCGTCTCTATCTTGCCGGCTCGATTGCCTCGTTCCGTGTCGGCACTCTGCAATTGTTCCAGGTCTTATTCGCCGGTTCAGAATGCCGGCAAATTCCTTGGACCCGCGCCTATGTATACTCGGACGATCGGCGGGAGGAGAAGCAAGACGCATGGGTTCAATCAGCGTCCTGATCGTGGGAGGCGGCCCTGCGGGCTCTTCCTGCGCGTGGGCGTTGCGCCAGGCGGGATTCGACCCGCTCATTCTGGACAAGCGCTCTTTTCCTCGCGACAAGATCTGTGGCGGGTGGATCACTCCCGCCGTCCTCGGCGAGCTCCACATAGACCCTGCCGAATATTCTCAGTCTCATGTTTGCCAGCCAATCACCGGTTTTCGAACCAGCTCCATGGGCCGCGCCGAGGTCGAAACCCTCTATAGCGAACCCATCAGCTTCGGCATTCGCCGCTTCGAATTCGACGACTATCTCCTCCGGCGCTCCGGCGCGCGAATCGCACCAGGCGTCGCCTTAAAATCCCTCGAAAAATCCGGCGCCGATTGGATCGTAAACGGGCAATACAAAGCCGACGTCGTCGTCGGCGCAGGGGGACATTTCTGCCCCGTCGCTCGCTTCCTGAATGGCGATCTCGAAAAAGTCCCTGCCGTCGTCGCCCAGGAAATCGAGTTTCAAATGGACTTCCGCCAGCGCGATGCCTGTTCCATTCAACCGGAAGTTCCCGAACTGTTCTTCTGCGCGGACATGAAAGGATACGGTTGGTGCTTTCGCAAGGGAGATTTCCTGAATATAGGCCTCGGCCGCCTGGATTCCCACGCCTTGCCGACTCATGTCTCGGACTTCGCCCGCTTTTTGCGCCGCACAGGAAAGATCGGCTTTGATCTTCCTCCCTCTTTTCCCGGTCACGCCTATCTTCTATATGCCAATACGAGGCGCAGGATCGCCTCAGACGGCATTCTGCTGATTGGAGACGCGGCGGGTCTGGCTTATTCGCAGAGCGGCGAGGGCATACGCCCGGCGGTCGAATCCGGCTTGTTGGCGGCGAAAGCGATTATTGCCTCCGCGGGGCGGTTTGACCGGAACTCGATCGAGACCTATCGCGCTTCACTTGAATCGAGATTTGGAAAATCTGGGGAAGATTGGTCGACCCGCATCGGCCGTCGCCTGCCTCCCAAGCTCAGAAACAGCCTCGCGGCTGCTCTCTTGGGGAGCCATTGGTTTTCGCGCCACTTCGTTTTGGACCGTTGGTTCCTCCACCGCCACGAACCGGCGCTCAGTTTCTGAGTGGCAGCCTTGATCGAATATTTCCTGGCAATTTTGGGGAACGAATGGTGCCCGAAAGAGGACTCGAACCTCCACTCCCTTGCGGGAACTAGCTCCTGAAGCTAGCGCGTCTGCCAATTCCGCCATTCGGGCAATCTGTGCGGCTTACTGCGAGGCTCTTCCATATTGCCCGCCCCTCCCGCGTTTGTCAACGAAGCACAGCTCTCCGCCCCGTTCCTTGACCCTCCACCTGCCCCCGCCTACAGTAGATGAGGGGAAGGGGGAAATAGGCATGGCGTCCGCACGCGCGATGATTGAACGCCGTCGTTCGAGCCGTGTCTTGATCCGTATACCGATTCGGATCTTTGGCAACCTCTCGGCTGGAGAGCCGCTGAACGCCGCCGCTGAAACCATTGCCGTCAGCCGCTTTGGTGCCCTGCTTCGCATCTCTCATCCGCTTCCGCTCGGAACGCGCATCGAAGTCCTCAACGGCCTCTCCCAGGAAACCCGAGAATTTCGCATAGTCCGGGTGGGGTCGGCCGATGTGGATGGTCTCTTCGACGTTGGCGTCGAAATCCTGTACCCCGCCCGCCGGTTCTGGGGTATCCAGTTCCCCGACGAATCACGCTCCGCTTGACGTCACTCGCCCTTTCCGGTGCTATAATCCGGCCGAATTGGGGCCCTGTCGGGCCGTTAGCGTTTCGGTCATCTCTTTCGGCCTGCGGGTCCGGGAGGCGGCCATGGATTTTTCGCACGAAGCGATGTACGCACTGGCAGTCATGTGGGCGATCGTAACGCTCGTCTTGATCTGCCTGTGGATTTACCGCAGCACGCTCGAATCCCACGAAGACGACCAGATCTTCCTCGATAGCGCCGAAGAAGCGATGGCCAATGAGCAGCGCGTCCTGGTGGCGCGCATCAATCGGCTCAGCCGCCCGATCACTATGCTCATGATAGCTTCTGGAGCGCTTCTCGTCGTCACTGCGGGTATTTGGCTCTGGCAAGGCTTCAAGACTTTCTAAGAGCCCTCTGTGTCTGCGTCCTTCGCCGGGCTTACGGCTGCGGAGAGGGTGTACCCGCCGGAGCGCCAGCCGGGGCAGCGGCAGGCCGCCGCGCCGCCTCATTCGGACAAATCTGCGATGTGTGGTTGTGAACGATCAGCCAAGTATCCCCTGTCTTGACAAACACCAGCGTTGTTTGCCCCCTCGCAAAATAAGGTCTTCCCGCGTACTGCGCCGAAAGCTCCCACTGATAGCACGCCCAGGCAACGTCTCCGCTGTGGTATATCGACGTATTCCGCCGCACGATCTGCACGCCTTGAAACGACGCGCGCTCTTCTGTGAATGCGGCTGCGTAGCTCGGCCACCCCATCACCGGCGGCGCGTACGCTCCGCTCACGAACGTCGCGTTTTCCGCATAATATTTGTGCATCCGTTCCACGTCACCTAGTTCGAATGCCCCCAGCATGTCCCCGATTTCCTTGTCAATTTGCTCCGGAATCGGTAATACGATGGGTGGCATCGTGGCGTTTGGGTTGACTCCCTCGATTTTCTTGTTTTTCTGCGCCCACGCGCCTGCCGGCAGAAGAAGGAACGCGATCGTCGCCGCGATCAAAGCGCCTCTCCAGTCCCTTCCACTGCGTGCGTCCCTCCGCATCGAATCCCCAAGCGTGCTATTCATTTTTCCCCTCCCCCGTTCGCAACGGAGAATAGCACGTCGCGCGTAGCTCGAAACCGCCGTTTGCCACGTTTGTACGCTCATCGTAAACGGTCGCTCTACGCCCGCTCCTCGCGCTGAGTTGTTGAATTCCCTCCTGCTTATGCGCGAGATTCCCTGGAACGCAATCGCTCTGGGTTACGAGGAGGTGCAGGTCCTTCGCGGCAAAATCAGGCGGGGCTGGCGGAACTACGCGGTATGCCGTTCAATATCTCGTCCACGGCGGCAATCGCAAACTCTATTTCTTCCACGATATTGTAAAAATGCGGCGACATCCTCACTCCCGCTCCCGGCCGCCAGTCCACCAATATGTCGCGCTTCAGCAGTTCGCCGCACACTTCCTTCGCGTGCGGCATGTCCACCGCGATTGTGCCGCCCCGCCGGTCGGCGTCGCTGGGCGCGCTCACGCGCCAGCCTCGCTCTTCCGCCAGCTTCACGATCCGCGCCGTCAACCGCTTCGATTTCTCCCGCACTCCCCCCATGTCCAGCTCGCGCAGGATCTTCAATCCCGGCATCGCCGCATACAGCCCCGGAACGTTCGGCGTCCCATTCAAAAATCGATACGGTCCTTGCGCGTACCGTATCGGCCCCGTTTCGAACGCGAACGGGCTCTCGTGCGCCAGCCATCCCGTGAATTTCGGTTCCAGCTTGCTCGCCAAATCAGGACGCACGTACAGGTACGCCGTTCCCGGCCCTCCGCACAGCCACTTCAAGACTCCTCCGCACGCGAACTCCACGCCCAGTGCTTGGACGTCCACGCTCACGCCCGAGCCCAGCGATTGGAACGTGTCCAGTATCACGTGCGCCCCCACCCTTTGCGCCTTCTCGCAGATCGCCTTGGCGTCATTGACGTAGGAGCTCCGGAAAATGACGTGCGACACCGGAACCAGCAGCGTCTCCTCATCGATCGCGTCCAGCAGCCGTTCCGTGGGCGCCTCGATTCCGTTGTCCGTCTTCACCATCTCGACGCGCGCGCCGCGCGCCCTCTGCGCTTCCCAGAAATACATCACCGAAGGAAAATTCAAATCCGTGTACACCACTTTGTTGCGCTTTCCCCCAAAATCGAAACACGACCCCACCACCGCCTGGCACTGCGTCACGTTCCCCTGAATCGTCACCGAATCCCTCGGCGCGTTCATCAGCTCCCCGATCTGGTTCCCCACTTCCAGCGCCAGCATCCACCATTTCTCTTCCCACGCCCTCACTCCTCGCGTCGCCCACGTCTCCGCATACTCCTCCAGCGCCTCGCCCACTCCCCGCGGCATCGCTCCCAGCGAGTTGCTGATCAGATAAGTCGTCCGCTCCAGAATCGGAAACTCCGGGCGGTAGCGCAGAAAAGAGTCCGTCACGCCGCCACCTTCTTTCGCGACCGTTGCTTCTTTGTCAGAAAATAAAAAATCGTCAGAACCAGCAGGCAAGGCCCCGCGCTCAAAATCGTAATCCGCAGCTGCGGCACCCAACACGTCAATCCAATCGCCGTGACGATCGCCGCGAACGCCATCGCCGACATCGCCGCCCCTCCCGGAGCCCGCATCGGGAGCGCCGCCACCTCTTCCCGTGTCAGCTTTCTCCGCATCGCCACATGCGAAACCAGCGCGATGCACCACGCCAGCATTCCCCCCACCAGCGAAGCCCCGATGATGTACAAAAACGCGTTCCGCGGCGTGATGTGATACACCAACAGCGCAATCACGATTCCCGACGCCGACACCAGCAGCGCGTTCCGCGGCGATCCGTTGCTCGATAATTCCGCCAGTTTGGCGGGCGCGTCCCCCGATTTCGCCAGCGAGTACAGCATCCGCGAAGTCACGTACAGGGCGGCATTCGCTCCCGAAAGCGCCGCCGTCAGCACCACGAAATTCATGACTTGCGAAATCGCCGGCACGTGCGCCACCTCGAAAACCGTCACAAACGGGCTCTGCGTCACTCCCACATCTTTCCACGGCACCACGCCCACCAGCACCGCCGATGAACACACATACACGAATGTCAGAATCCCGAACGTGATGTAAGTTGCGCGCACGATGTCCGAAGTGGATCGCGCCTCTCCCGAGGAAATCGCCACCATCTCCGTCCCAAGAAAATTGAATAGAACAAACGCCAGCGCCAGCACCACTCCTCCCGCGCCGTGCGGCAGAAACCCTCCGTCGCTCGTGTAGTGCGCCTGGACCTTCCCTCCAAACATCAGCCCCGCTCCGATCAGAATGAATGCCGCGATCACCACCACCTTGATCATCGCGAACCAGTATTCGAAGCTTCCGAAATCGTGCACGTCCCGCAAATTGATGAACAGCAGCAGCCCCGCCGCTCCCGCGATCCACACTCCCCCGGGAACTCGCGGAAACCAATATCTCAGGTAGATAGCCGACGCCACGAGTTCTCCGCTGATCGCCACCACCAGCGCGAACCAGTATCCGTACCGCGAAACGAATCCCGCCCAGTGGCTCAGGTACTTGTCGGCATACACTCCGAACGAGCCTGCGGCCGGATGCAGGCTCGACATTTCGCCAAGCGCCATCGCCACCGCAAACGCGATCACCGCTCCTAGGAGGTACGTCAGGATTAAGGCAGGACCTGCAACTTCCACCGCCGCGCCGGATCCCAGCAGGAGTCCCGTGCCGATTGACCCGCCGATGGCAACCATCGCCATTTGTCCCGCGCTCAACTCGCGGCGTAGCTCGCTGGGCTTTTGATCCAATCGATTACGCCGGAGTCTCCGTTTTCGATTCCCGGCTGACTTGCACTGTATACACCGCCGCTTCCGTTTGCAACGCTCGCGCCGCTTTCTTTCCGCCATCGCCTCCCGCACGGTCGCCCGAAAACGGGAGATGCCTCATAACCTGTCTTGAAATTTCACTGTTTCGCGCCCGCGTGCGGCGTCTGGCTCAACAAATTCACGAACAGCCGGTACGCTCCCGGCACGCCCGCCGGAAGTTCCCGGAAAAACGAAAGCCCCGTATAGATGTACACGCCCTTCCCATCCTTCGCGTACACCAATCCTCCGTTCGTTTGCTTTTCCCCAAAATCCGTCAGCCCCAGTACGCCCACATACGGTGGTCCAAACGTGCTCCAGAAATAAATTCCTCGCTCCTGCACCCAATCATCAAAATCCTTCTTCGTGATTTTATTCGGCGTGTTGAGCAGCGGATTTTCCGGCGCCAGAAACTCTACAGGCGATCGCCAGTCCGTCACGCGCACTCCCTGCTGCGCCATCTTCGCCGGAAACGGAGCCGGCAGCAGCCTGTTCCATGCGTAGTCTCTCTCGTATTGCACCACCAGCGACCCGCCGTTCTTGACGTATTCGAGCAGCCTCTCGTTCGCCCTTGGCAAATCCGCCCTCAGTTCATAGGCCCGAATCCCCACCACGATCGCGTCGTACTTGCTCAAACCGCCAAACGCTAGCGCCACCTCATCGAGCAAATCCACCTGTATTCCCAGCTGCCGGATCACCTCAGGCAGCGGATCGTTGTCCGCGGCGATATAACCGATGTGCAGTCCTTCCGGCACGTTCAGGCTCAGGACGTGCACTTCGGCGTCGTCCGGCTCGCTCCAGTCCCGCGTCGGCAGCGTGGGAATCGGCTGCAGCGACGTGCGGAACGTTTCGTCTCCGATCTTCGCGTACGGATGCAGCGTGTAGGCGCCCTCCTCCGCCTTCGCTGGCGGAGTCACGACGAACTGAATCAATTGATCTCCGCCGCTCTTGTATTCGAGCGCTCCCAAACTCGCCACATTCCATCCCTCGGGCGCATCGATTCCCGGCGTCACCGTCACCGCAGTCGTTCCGTGATACCTGACGCGTGCCAGCAGCCGTATCGGCTGACCCAATTTTTTCTCCGGCACGATCACTTGCCGGGGATCGACGGTCAGCGTCACAGCCGGCACGAGCTCGAGAGGATACGTCTCGAGTCCCGTCGTCGTCGCTTGCATCGAAGTCACCGGTTGATCAATCGCGAACGAATATCCGTCCACATTCACCGGCAGCTTCAGCTCCACCAGCGGCGGCGGAAATGGCAGGATTGCATCGCCGGGAGCGTGCGGCGTCCTCGCGCCCTTCGGCACGCTCACTCGAAATCGGTAGCTGCACGTCGCTCCTTTCGTGTCTTCCAGCGTCGTCGTCCATCCGCTTGGCACTTGCAGAGCCTGTTGATTCACGCTCCATTTCACGGGTGCCGCCCCGCCTTCCGGTATATCCACTTCCACCGTGAAATCTTCTCCAGCCACCAACTCGTGCCGGTCGGCCTGCGTGTTGATTGCCAGCGCGATGTCGAGCGTCAGCGCCCGGTCAATCTTTTCCTCCACGCTCCTCATCTCCCATGCCGCTGCGGCTGCGGCGCTTCCCGGCTCTCGCGCCGCGCGCTGTCTTTCCGCTTCAATCTTCGCTCCCGCATCCGCCAGCAGCTTTGCCGCACCCGGGCGGTCCAGCATCAGCGCCGATTTCTCCGCCGCCGCCAGATCCGTCTGCGCCGCGCTGAGCGCCGCCTTCATCCCCGTTTTATCCTGAGGAAATTTCGACGCAAGCGCCGTGATCGGCTCCGCCAGCAGTGCCGCATCGAACCCGCCCGCCTCGTCGCCCTTCATCGTTTCCTTTACTAGGTATATCGGCCGCCGGAAAAACGGGCTGTTGAAGAACAGCGGCGTTCCTTGCGAACGGTGCTGCGCGTGCCCCTCCATTCCCATTTCCACGTAGCTCTTTCCCCACAGAGGCGACACCTCGTTCACTGGCAATTGCACCGCGCCGTTCCCGGACCCCATCCGCAAATCGAGCGTCACCTTCCACGGCGTCAGCCCTTCGGCGAGTTGTTCGGGGAACATCTTTGGATCGGCCGCGTCCGCCACTGCTTGCGGCGTCAGAATTCCCGACGCCTGATGATTCCCATGTCCCCAGTGCGTCCCGCCCCAGCCGTTGATCACGATGTCCGGCCGGTATGTCCGGATCACGCGTACCATGTCTTCAAGCGGAACTTGTCCCCAGATCTGCAGCGTTTGCTCGGCGCTTTTCGAAAATCCAAAATCCAGCGCCCGTGTGAAATATTGATGCACGCCGTAATACTTTCCCGCCGCCAGCAGCTCTTCGGTGCGGATCACGCCCAGTTCGCCGTCCTGCTCCGGCCCGACCGCGTTTTGTCCTCCCTGCCCGCGCGTCAGCGTCAGCAGCGCCACATCCGCACCCAGCCCGTGCGAAAGATACGTCAGCAGGCTCGGCCATTCATCGTCCGGATGCGCCGTAATGAACAGGATTCGCGTCGACACTTCCGCCTTGTGAATCGCCTCCGCCGTCTCCGGCAAAGACTGCGCCTTCGCGGAGAATTCTCTTGTCGCGCTCGCCGGCCCTCCGAACAGCCATGCCGCTCCCACGGCCAGCGCCGCGATTCTCGTCATCATTCTTCGCTTCATTCCGCCGCCTCCTTGAATGGCCACTGCTGCAGATGGCTTGCACGCACCAAATACACGAGCCCTCCGATAAACGTCGCTCCCAGCGACGCGATCATCGGCCTTCGTCCTGTCGAAATGAAAATTCCCGCCCATCCCGCAA